>POVV01000110.1_pt1 | contig 74408 bp, 48 predicted proteins | sample 1560271 | NCBI WGS metagenome assembly POVV01 (sample SAMN08337232, study PRJNA429181) | Bioreactor metagenome, whole genome shotgun sequencing project. | biome: cows' rumen and soil; feature: anaerobic; isolation source: anaerobic chemostat enrichment culture, galacturonate as sole carbon... | reverse complement strand
TTTTCACTGCCGCTACCGGCGACAAAACTACCGATTTGGGCATTGTCTTGCAGCGTCAGGATATTATTACCATTTCCGGTACTCAAACTTGCCGCCTGACTACTAATGGATAGGATGACGGTATTTTGGCCGCTACCTACAGACAACGTACCCACATCCGTCGTGCCGGAAGCGCTAATCATATTGATACCATCACCCAAAGTGATATCACTTAAGGCTGCACTCGCCAAGGTCAGGCTATTGTCGCCGCCATTGGCAACAATAGAACCTGCCGTTGAATTTTTCACCACCAGTGTATTGTTACCGCTACCTAAGGTTAACGAGCCCACGGTAGAGCCGTTGGCAACAACTTGATTATCCCCGTCACCGAGTAACACATTACCCAGAATAGATGAGTCTGTTGCTTCCACTTGATGGTTGGCTTTACCAGATAAGGTAATGTTGCCAAGAGTAGACGCGCCACTGACCGTCAGGGTATTCACCTGGTTACCCAAGAACTTAACATCCCCTGTATGGGTAAAACCGCCAGAGGCTGTCACGGTGTTAGCCCCACCATCAGCCATTAGTGCGCCGACCAAGGTTCCGCTGGTCAGGTTAATGTTGTTATTTCCGCTGGCGAAATCTAAGAAACCGGTAATATCACCGCTGTTGGTGAAGGTCTTGTCGCCCGTATTCGACATGACAATAGCCGCCATATCGGCGCTTGATGCCTGAATGGTACCGCTGTTACCAATAACCTCTGCGTCATGGACGTTCAGTACACTACCACTGGCCACAGTCGATTTTGATATCAAGTTGCCTGAGTTGGTCACCGATGTAGCGCCCGCTACGTCAATGGCTGAACCGCCCGTAGTGCTATTGATGTTAACACTGGCACCGGTATTCACCGTCCGGTTGTTGCCGTCAAGTCTGGCATCTACTCCAATACCGCTGCCATCCACATTGATAGTCAGGTCAGTTGACTGGGAGAAATCAACATCCGCCGCCATGGCGCCGCCGCTTTCATTCACATATAAAATACCGGTACCGTCGGTAACACTGATGGTACCGGAGTTTTCTAGTGCCAGAGAAGCACTGGTTTTAATACCGATACCACTACCACCAACGGCAATCTCGGTATTATCCAGCTTAATGCCTGCAATACCCGCTACGTTATGGATACCAATACCGGTGGTCGCTTCACTCATATCGATAAGGGTGTTAGCCACATTCAAACTCAGCGCTCCCGTATCCAGTAAAATACCGTCAGCCGATCCTTTTGCCACAATGGTGCCTTTACCATTGCCACCACCGGACACGGCCGCCAGATCAAGACCTGCGCCTGCATCCACATGGATAGCCGCTTTACCGTCTACTGCAGTAATGGTACCCGAGTTACTGATGGTACTGTCGGTTCCTTTAATGTGGATCGCAGTACCATTAGCCAGAATATCTCCGGTATTAGCGACATTGCCGTTATCAACATCAATGGCGGTATGGTCAGAGCCTAACGAAAGATCGATTAACCCTCCGTTGTTAAACACGGTGCCACCGTTCTCTGCTAAGAAAGCAATCGAGCCACTACTGCCGGTCCCCGAGGTCACGGTGGCACTGTTTTCCACCAGTGCACCTGTACCCATAGATTTGCCCACGACCGCATTATCGCCGATGACAGTAAACGCCACATCACTTTCAATCACGGCTTTACCGCCGGACTCAGCTAACACGCCAGTGGCGTTATCACCCACGACCACTAAACTACCGGAAGCGAGAGTAGCCTCAGCACCAGTACCGCGGACACGGATACCAGAAGTAACTTTATCACTGCCTAGCACGCCGGATAAGTTTAGGTTCAGAGCCCCGTTCATAGTGGCGTTATCAGTCACTAAAAACAGCGTAGCGCCATCACCGATAACGTCCGTCTGTGTTGTACCGGCATTGGTCAGAATTTCAGAACCCGCCCCTTCAACCCAAAATGCCACCTGATCAGATTTAGTGATGTCAAAGTTTACGGCAACGTTATCATTGAGTTGTATGGTACTGCCCGCTGATGCGTGTGCACCCACGGTACCGGCACCGTTCAAATTTACCGCTGCTGCGTTAATACCATCTCCCATGGTCACAAACACTTGGCTGCCACTGGCTTTTACACCAACTGCACGGGAGCTTGCATTCTCACCGTCCCAGTCACCGTTTAAGGTAATATTACCGGTTGAGCTGAGTTTAGTTTCAGTAATATCGGCTGTGGCTACTAATCCTACGCTGCCTGCACCATCCAGCGTAATATCACCACTATTAGCACCAACAGCTCCTTCGGCTACCTGAATACCCGTGGTATTAGCACCCTTAAAAGTGATACTACCAGAGTTGCTAAGCGTAGCTCCATTACGAGCAATATAGCCAGTGACGCTATTCAGTAAAGAGTTAAGATTAGCACCCGCGACTAAAATCGTACCGGTACCAAACCCGGCAGCACCCGCATCGAGCGAGCTGTTGTTCAACACACCAGCAACTGCTGTACCTGAAATAGCACCAGAGAGGTCATGTTTTTGACCATCGGCTATCCCCGCTACAGTCCCTACGCCGGTCATATTGATGTGGGCACTAGCGGCAATCTTACCCTGAGCACCACCTTCGACTAGAACACCAGTCGCACCTTCACCGGAGAGGTTGATGGTCATACCGCCGGAGTTAAAGGCAGATACATCGATACCTGTCAGACCAGTCACCATCACTGCGGTAGAATCTTTACCAGAAGCAGCTAACGCTGAGCTGGCACCAGCACCACCGGTAAAATCTGCACCGTCTTCCATACGAAATAGAGTAGAACGTTCAGTAGACACATCCATGCTACCCGAACCAGTATTGGTGAGAGAAGATGCTGGGCCATAGACAAAAAAGCCAATTTGGTCAGTGCCGGAAACAAACTTCACTTCGCCCATGCCGTCAATCCCGATACCACCGCCATCACGAGCATGAACACCAATGGCCCCTTCACCAACCAGATTTATTGCACCGGTCAGAGTCAGTATGCTGTCCTTATCCTTAGACCACAGTCCATAATTACGTAACCCAGAAACAGGATCTACTGCCCCCGTCACGTTAATTGTGCCGCTGGACGACGCTTTGCCGCCACTAGCAGCTAGAATACCTATATTATTAAGGCCTAATAGGTCAATGGTACCGGCATTATCGACAATCGTTCCGGCCGCTTTACTATAGCTGACCATACCGTAGTTGACCGATGGAGTGGCATTATAGTGACCATTGACTGTTATATTTCCGCTGTTAACTACGTTAACAGCGGAAGGTGTATTTAGAACATAAATACCGGTGCCATTCTGTACCTTATCCCCAATAACCAAGGTACCTTTATTATTCACCATGGCACCCGCAGCACTAACCTGAATAAGCTGCCCACCATTAGGTTGTGCTACATCAACACCATCTTGGTCGATAGGGGCGGAGGTAATGTCGGTACTTCTATCCCGCCCTAGGTACATCACACCATCGGACTCATTGATAAACGAACCGGCCCCTTGGTCCAAGAAAACGCCATATACTTGTGCTGGACCGGTTACCGTTACGTTGCCGACGTTATAGGTACCATGATTTATTCCCATCCCCTGGTTACGGGCATAGAATCCGACATACAGCCTACTTGCGGCATTGCTGTAGTTCCAGCCGGCTATATTAACAATGCCATTATTGGTATAGACCGCACCAATACCATCGGCTATATCATATCCGCCCTCCGTGCGTATACCGCTGACAGCACCAATATTGCGCACACCGTTATTAATGGCATAGCTACCAGCATTGGCCATTAGCCCTGCGTAAACATGGGTTGAATAGGTTGTGAGAGTACCATTATTTTTTACTGTGCCACCATTAATAGCTTGCAGGGCTGCAGTGCCAGTATTTACCGTCATTGCGCCAGTATTACTGATTTGCGCCAATGCATTGCTGCCATCAGCTTGCATTGCAACTTGTGTACCTGTTGGTGTGAAGATAGGGTCGTCTAATGGAATTGAGTATGGGTCTCGGATTATCGTATAGGTATTAGATTTTGTGGTTACTGCAGCATTCATCGCTGCATTGTATTTTGCCTGTGCATCGGCACCACTTCCCAACTTACCGGCCTTTAATTGTGCTATCAGCCAACTATTATAAGCTTTGTAGTCAGTCAGATTGTTGACTGTTTGAGTTTGGGGACCATCGTTAGTGGTAACCGTAAACACTCCGTTATATGACTGAGTACGAATAACAGTATCTCTTGTAGCTAAACTCTCAGGGGTAACGTTAGAGGTTCTATTAGCAAAATTGATGTTATTGACTGAATTCCAGTTAGCCGTTCCATCGGATACCTTAATGTACGTGGTATTTTTAACAGTACCATCGCCGATTGTACCGCTAATATCGAGGTTCAGAACTCCACCATTGGTAACGTTGGCGATTTCAGCCTCAACAAACGGACCGGTTCCTGCAACTGTGGGGCTATATACATAGACAGTAAATGTTTCCCCTCCTGCGATAGCCTGTACTAAGTTAGAATTATCGTAGGTATTGACGGAGATAGTTCCGCCTGTCACTGGGTCAGGTATCGCTATGCTCACATTTTGTGGACCATTATTTAACGAAAAGGCCCCATCAGAGAGTGGTTCACCAACTATATAACCAGCATCATAGGCAGTAAGGAAGTTGTGAATAGCATAATTTACCCCACTTGAACCGGAAAACGCTGTACTACCCGACAAATTTACAGTATCGCCGTTGACCGAAATACTTCCGACTTTATTGTTAAATTCATCTAGGGTGATGGTCGGACTGATAGTGATATTAGTATCGGCTCTCGCATCTGAAAAACCTAATAGCAGAGTGCTAATGAGCGCACCAAGTAAAGCCTTCTTTGGCATTTTGAATATTGTGGTACTGAGGTCTGCACTCGATTTTATGCTACTTTTTATTTTTCCTCGCGCCAACTCAGACGTCACAACCCACATGCTTAATGCACTGTTCCAAATAATTCGATACGTTTTATTCATAATTAAAGCTCCTAAAGTGATACTTCTATCCCTACTTAACTGATGACCATCACTAAAAAAAGTAAAGTTAAAACAACCTTTTTAATTAATTAGATTTTATATAAAACAAAATTAAAAAAGTTATTAGATATTTAAGATTAATAAAAAACCCAACCAACTAATTTCATTAAGTTATTTCATATTAATTTAAACTCCTTTAAGCGTCGGCTCTTATAAAATAAAGACTTATTTTCAATCTACAAGTATCATTCCGAATAGCATGATGTAATGCATTTTTTACTGTCAAAAAAAATAAACTGAAAGGTAAATTTTAGCCTGCAGTAGTAATAACTGAAGTACTTCAGTTATTACTACAAGATCTAATATGTTTATGTTAAATCTGATTGATATCGAAAGTAGCACTCCAACTAAAAGATTCGATTCAAAACAACACGATTTATCTTGAACATAATTATACGATTTGATTATTTTCATTAAACAAAATATTGCATACCCACAAATAAATAGCATAAATCACTAAATAAATTGTAATAATTAACTTTTTAATTCGAATAAATAAGGAAAATAGGGTGTTGAGGTAGTTTAGGATGCAACATAAAAACACAACGCTGATGATGCGCTCCAACAAGTATATCTATAAATTGGACAGACATTTACCTACATGATGTTCTCTTAAGAGAGACAAGTTTTGCTCTGTTGAACAACATCGTGATTTAGTCCACGTAATGCCCTTCCACACAGCTGACTTCTGAAAACGAATACAGAGCTTGATCTTAAATAAAGGTGCTGTATGAACTAAGCTGCCCTTGATTTAATCCCACCTTACTTTCAAATTATTGACTGAAACCAAACCCCATGATTAAGAACACCCTTAATTATTTATGTGCTATATATTGCAGGAGAACAAAATCAAAATTGTGTTAGTAGGCTTATTTCAGAGAAAATAGAATTGATTGGTCTAATAGATACGAGCATGCGGGATTAACTTATAAACCTTCTTATATTATATAAATAAAAATACTTATCAAACTATGCTTTGTAGTAGTCTCCGCTTTTGCAAAGTGAATCGCCACAGGTTTAACAGACACCTCAGAGTCGTTTAAGATGACTTAAAGAGAGGTGCCCATGAGCGGTAAGCGTTATCCCGAAGAGTTTAAAATTGAAGCGATGAAACAGATATTGCCCTAGCCAGTCATAGCGTACTATCCGGTTATAACGCTCAATATAAGCATTTTGCTGAGAATGACCTGGCTCGATAATCTTTATCCTAATACCCTACGTATTGGCCCATGATATCAATATATTACTGGTGTGCTCTGGCCCATTATCACATCATGTGGAAGCTGGATTTCCTTTCCACATGATGTGTTGCTCCAATGCTCTCACAACCCGACAGTCCGGGAGGGGAAAACCCACCTCAATGATTAATTGCTTCACGATTAAAATCATCAATAACATTCAATAAATGGGCTGAACGACCATCCAACACCTGATCATGCATGAGGTCCATTACCCAACATTCATTGCTAATTTCAGGTGCCGTCAGTGGTTCGAGTGTATCTCATTTCAAACGTTTTTCCGGTTTCATTCACATATTCAGCGATAACACGCAGTTAATTCGGTAAACCCTTTTGTGGTTAAATCGGAAATTTTTCACGTCACTAAGGTATAAAAAGCACAAGTTAAATCCCCAGTAGCGCTGGCTGTCAGTTATGCGTATTAGCCAGTCAGCAATAGCTTCATTTTTTCACTCAGTTTAAGCTGATAACGATAACAACCCAGCTCTTTCAAGCGGGTCATCATCGAAGTATCCATCCCTCTAAAGCCTGCATGCCACTTGTAAAAACGGGAGTTGCTCACACCATGTTTGCGGCACAGCTCAGAAACGGGTGTTCTAGCCTCAGCTTACTTAAGGATAGTAATAATTTGGCTATCGGTAAAACGTGCTTTTTTCATAGAGATCTCCTCAGCTCAGATTATGAGAAAATTCTACTTATGAGCACACTGGTTTTTCGGGGGATTATCAAATCAATCATTCATCGCTAGAAATATAATGACGGACCCTCCACTGACTCACCTTTAGGGCCGAACTAATCCACTCAGGCGTATTGCCTTGTGATAACAACAGACTCACCTGTCGAGCAATGTGCACTTCGCTAGCCTTATAAATGTATCGAGTCTGGAATGTTTTTTTGCACGACTGACAGTAATAGCGTTGCAACCCAGAATTGCCTTTACCGTGTTTTCTAACACTATCTAGCTGGTTACAGTGATGACAAATCGGCATATCTATTATGATGCCTCCCTATATTAAGAAAAAGATGTGGGTGAGGCTCACTGCACTTTATCCTAAATCCTAAGCGGATTTTTATCGTGGAGCTTTTCCCCCTGACTGGTATTTGCGTTGTCTTAACCGTAGACACTCAATCCATTGCCATCGGCTCTCATCATCTTCAAGTTAATTTTTTGCTACATATATTTAACTTAAATACAATACAAATAGAACGTGATACATTATCTTGGCTCGTTATAGATATATATCAGCTATGCCGATGTGTTATCGATAATCATATGAATAGCTTATCTTTTAAATAAAATATTGTTATTTAGATAAAAAATAGAATTAAATAACGCACTAATTAATTAAATTATTTTTTTATTTCAATATTTTTTATTTCAATTAAATAAGGCTTAGATGTAATAACAGATAATGTCTAATAGGTGCTTTAAGATATCAATATCGATACCTTCACACTGAACCAGCAAGGATGTTGATCTTTTTGTTTTTTGTACTTTGATGGCAAGAATGGGTATCGGGTTTGTGCTGTCGGATGCAGTAGAAACCATCAGCTTTGCCTGCGCAGAAATGATGTCAGCCTGGCTACCGTTGATAGTTAGTGATTTTGGTGGTTTGCCGGAAAATATAACACCGAATCAGGACGGCTGGGTCGCTCCGGCAGGGAATGAAACTGCATTGGCTGAACTGCTACATCTGATTAACATTCTTAATCCAGCTAAGTTAGCCAAAATGAAACAGCAGGTGCGTTATATTGAATGGTTCGATATAAACAATCGGCAGCCGATGTGGGTTGCCAAAAATACTGTTATCCACACCACAATGATGGGAGGTATAGCTCAACACACCCTTATGCGCTATCGGGCGCTCACCTTTATTGCCTTCATCTATTGCATCTGGGCGGTTGTCGGTTCAGGCGCGACAGAGGTAATGTGGACATTAGTTATCATGATGGGTATTACCGCCATGTATACATTTAACTACAATACAAAACATAAGGCACCATACCCGCTGGAGGCTCCGGTAGATAAAGGCTAAACAGTTTAAAACAACCCCATTCCACGGTTAACCAATAACTATCCGGTTCAACTGTCCGGAACAAAAAATAAGGCATATAACATCAGTTATATGCCTTATTTATTTAACGGTTAAACCTTAGTGAAAGCTCAGGTGCTTACTTTGATCCAATCATCCGTAGCGGTTTGCCTTCCATCAGGTTTTTCTCAATATGTTCCAGAGAAATGTTCTTAGTTTCAGGAATAAAGGCCAGCGTCAGGAAGATGAAGATCAAATTCAGTAAGGCATAAACCCAGAAGGTATTTGCACTGCCCAGTGAGTTCAACATGGTAAGGAAAGTCATACCTACAATCATGTTGGCAATCCAGTTAACCGCCGTAGAACAGGTAATACCGAAATCACGCCCTTTCAGTGGCTGAATCTCTGAGCACAGTACCCAAATCAGCGGGCCAGCACTCATTGCAAAGCCAACAATAAACATCAGTAATACTGCGACAGAGAAGTACTGTTGCCATACTGACTCAATGCCGATATGCATCATTAAGCCCAGCGAACCCATACCTAATGCCATCACGATAAAACCAAGAATAAGCGTAGGTCTGCGGCCCCAACGATCGACCAGACCAATAGCGATAAACGTGGCCAGAACGTTTACTAAGCCGACAATTACCGTTCCCCACATTTGTTCATGAATCGTGTTGTATCCGGCCAGATCAAAGATTTTTGGCGCGTAATACATAATGACGTTCATACCGGTGAATTGCTGCATAACCTGCAATAAGATGCCCAAAAATACGGCGCGACGGAAATTTTTATTACTGGTAAACAGTGCCCAGCCGCTCTGCTTAACCTTCAAGCTGTCACGAATTTCTTCCAGCTCATTTCTGGCTTCATCATTGGTTGAACGCAGTAAGAGTAGAACTTTCTCTGCGGTAGAAATCCGGCCTTTAATCGCCAGCCAACGCGGGCTTTCTGGTAAAAACAGAACGCCGACGAACAAGACAACGGCTGGAATGGTAATAATCCCCAGCATCCAGCGCCACTGGCCACTGTAGCTCAGGGCAGTATCTGAGAGAAATGCAGCCAAGATACCAATAGTAATCATCAGCTGATACATCGAGATCATACTGCCACGAATATGCTCAGGCGCGATTTCTGATAAATATAGCGGAGCCGTGAAGGAAGCGATACCAACCGCCAGCCCTAATAGCACACGAGAGATAATCAGAAACTCAACGCTCGGTGCAAAGGCAGAAAGCAAGGAACCGACGACAAACAGTACCGCCCCAATCAACAGGCTATAGCGCCGCCCAAGACGGAATGACAGCCACCCGCTGCCAACCGCACCAACCATCGCACCGAACATCATGGAACTCACTACCCACTCCTGCTGTTGGGTAGTCATCTGAAAAGCCTCAGTAATAAAAGGAAGTGCACCGGCAATAACGCCGATATCCAGACCAAACAACAACCCGGCCAATGCAGCAAGAAAACAAACAAAGAAGGTCATTGTTGCTCTTGATTTTGCCGATCGTTCAATAGTTAACTGACTCATACTATTTACCTCATCTATTCGGAGGGGGACTTTCTTCATATTCTAGCGAGTTTATTCAGATGAAAAGTGCGGGGTGTCACATAAATGTAATCGGTTACAATATTTGGAATTTACCACTAAGAAAGATAACGATAACAAGAAGCGTAAAAACTTATTCATCCTAGTAAATAGGGGTTTTAATTCTGAATTTACTGAAAACAGGAAAGATAACCAATAAATTAATCCATATAAACCCCAGATGTAATCGCTTTCAATTCATTGTTTTAATATAGATTAAAATGAGATATTAATCACATTTACCAACTCGGTAAGAAAGGAAATAGCGACAAGATACAATGACAATCACAAATAATTGAGATTTAAAGCAGCAGAGGAAATGCGATAGAAAAGTCTGAGGCATAGCCCGCTTACAGCGGTTAAAAAGACTAACCGAGAAAGCGAATCACCAAGTAATCGTTATTATCGGCTTAGATTGCTCATTTCAGACCGATAAAACCTAAAGATGATAATACGCCATACCAGAGAAATATCGCAGAGCCCTGCTCCGGCATAGCCAATGTTGGCGATGTTTATATGCGTTATCGCCTGGTTACCTAACACAACGCGTTATAGGATATCCAATTTTGCGTCAGGCGAAAAAAAATCGCTCAAAAAATCAATAACCGTACGCGTTCGTTTTGCCAGCCACCGGTCGGCTGGCCAGAGTAACGATAGCGTTTCTTTGCGAATGGCATACTCATCCAATACGCTACACAGGCTGTTGTTTACCAAAGCGGGTTGTATAACATAATCCGGCAACCAAGCCAGCCCCATTCCTGATAAAGCAAATTGCATTCGAGTTTGAGTATGATTACAAATCAACGTTTTTGGGAGAAGCATACTTTCGGCATCGCTAAACTCCCTGAGCTGCCATGTTTCCAGTTTTCCACTGTGGGGAAAACGGTAATGCAAACAAGGATAGTTTTTGAGGTCATTAGGATGGTGCGGAATACCAAAGCGGTGTAGAAAATCAGCCGATGCTACCACCTTGGAACTAAAGGTGGTTAACGACTTCATTTTTAATCTGGAATCCTGAATAGTTCCACTGCGTATAACTAAGTCAAAACCTTCCTCAATCACATTAACCAGCCTGTCGGTAAACTCCAGCTCCAGCTCTAATAATGGATAGGCGCGCATTAATGCCTCAAAAGCAGGTAATAATGGAGTTTGTTCAGCCAGACTAATACGTATCGGACCAGCAATTAAATTACCGGAAGAGACGATCTCTTCTTCGATTGCACGAATTTCAGCTAATACACCTAAGCTACGATGATAAAGCTGAGTTCCTACGCTGGTCAGCGACACACTACGCGTACTACGCTTAAATAACTGTACTTTTAATCGGGATTCAAGCTTGGCTATGCTTTTACTGATGGTAGAAGGTGCAACACCACAGCTACGTGCAGCAGATACAAAATTCCCCTCTTTCACTACCTGTATGAAGAAGTTTATTTCATTAAGATTTTCCATCTCGCCACCATTAATGAATTTTATTCACCAAAGTAGTGATTAAAGCACTATTTTTCATCAATAGTAATAAGTTTAAAGTACTTTATCTAAAGACATTAACCCGAGTGATAAAGATGAAAGCATTACTTATCCTAATGATGGGCGCATTTGTATCCCAAACGACTGAATTTTTGCCTATTGGCTTATTACCTCAGCTAGTCAGCGATTTACAGGTTTCCCCTGAATCAATCGGGTATCTGGTGACCGGATACGCATGGGTGATCACGTTAACGTCCATACCATTAACCTTACTGACCCGTCGATTCGAACGGCGCAAATTATTTTTATTTCTGCTGGGAACAATAACCGTATCTAACGGAATGGCCATTATTTCTCACTCCTATCAGATGCTGATTGTACTGCGTTTTATCGCAGCACTTGGGCATGGTGTTTTTTGGGCTATGTTGGCGGCCTATGCTATTCGGGTTGCACCTAGTATGCCAACTAACAGGGCAACTGCCATCGTTTTTGCCGGAATTTCAATCGCCAGCGTTATCGGTATTCCTATTGCTAGTTTTATTGGTGAGAAGTTTAACTGGCAGGCTGGATTCGGTCTGTTCGGATTATTGGGGCTATGTACTTTTGTCGCCGCTTTTTTATGGCTACCATCGTTCAACAATCCTGTTATGACTGATACTAGCGATACTAACGGTTCAAGGTTGTCACACCACAATAAACTGCTGTATGTAGCAGCGTTAACTACCTTAGTCGTGATTAGTATGCATTTTACCAGCTATACCTATATCACTACGTTGTTGGATAACCCGATGAATATGACCGCCTCTGAGAAACCCATGATGTTATTCATATTTGGTATTGCAGGCGTGGTTGGTATGTTACTGGCGGGCGGGTTAGGCAGTAAGCCACTGCAACTTTGCGTTGCTGCAACAGTCGGGGTTTTGTTGTCACAAATGATGATAACTCAGCCTGGTATGGGACCTTATATGGCAATATTTGAAGTATTTATCTGGGGCTTATCAATCTCAGTGCTAATTGTCGGATTACAAGGCTGGTTTTTGCTGTTGTCCCCCAAACATCCTGAAACTGCCTCAGCGTTATTAGTCACCACGTTCAATCTCGGTATTGGCTCAGGTGCCCTTGCCGGCGGCCTTATTCTTACTACGTACGGTAATATGGCAATATTATATTTTGCGATTGGGCTAGGCGTGCTGGGGTTGATGAGCTTTAGCCTGGCCGGTTGGTTAAACAGAAAGCGTACTAACGTATTGTCCGTGTCCCGCAACGCTCAACACGATCCCTAGTATTTACCAGACTATTGAGAATCTTGCTCTTTCACCTTCCATCTTATTGAATAGATGAAACAGCAGGCACAAGGCTGATTTTGGACGCCACACCTTCCCAATCAGGCAAGACTCGCACCCGTTTGCCATTGTGTAGCGTCATTGGTTTATCGCACCATCATGCACCGCCACCGCCAGCGCCGGCAGTCGCCACTGGTCTCAATATCGCCGGGTTCAACGGCGGCATTGCTGTAGAGAACACTGGCCTAGTGAGTACTGCATGGGGCGGAGCAGCGATAGCCGTATTGGGTATATTATGGGTGCTGATTCAAATTTCCGGCGCCAAAAACAAGTGCTCTTATGGTCTGTCCTCAAATTGAATTTCTACCTGTTATAAAACCATACCCTCAAAAACCGGCGATCTAATTAGGCCGGCGGTTTTTCTTTAAGCCCCAACCGACAAACATCCGCTGTTGGCGCCTGCGGTAGGATATTGTCATTAAGTCTCAATATTAATTCACCATGCCACGGCCACGCGTCGAAAATAGAAACCAACAATCACTGCCGTAACACGCTTTGGATTATTCTTAATTGCAGTACTCTACTGTCATGATCCGATAAAAACGTTGATGCTACTTGGGAAGGTATTAAGAGCGATTTATCACTGAATAGATTTGTGGTTACTAACTTTTAGGTTTGAATTCACGTAGTTCGCCAATAACCTGAATTCCGTATGATCCCCCCATAAATTTGAAGCTGCGTATCGTCCCAATCTTTTCATAACGTTCACCAGGTTTTATATCAGTAATGGCACAAGCCGGAGACCATGACTCGGCACGCCCCCTGCAAATCAACTCTTCAAACACCACGTCTTCAGTAACAAATCGGGGCAGAAGGAAATCTAAAAATTTCTTAAGCGACATATTCATAAATGCAAATTAAGCCAAGGCTCCTAATTAATCTATTGATTATTATAACCATACTTAACGCTTGAAATGTCATCATTTAATTGTAATAAAATCTACCAATGTAAAATTAAGTAAAATATAAAACTCACAATAAGCAATAATTAAGGCTTTAACACCAAAAAATCATCATAGAGTCCGCCTAAAAATGTGAGTATTTTCTTTTACTTGAAATTCTACGTCAGACTTATCTTTATGCTAGAGAGGCTTAGATGGCGTCATGCCTTCTATCCTCTTGTTATCCCTTAGAGTAGAAATAGCTACGAAGTTTTGGTCTGTTTAAGTGATATTAGATGGCGATATATCAGAGAAGATATACAGAAACCTTATGTGCCAAGCACAACCTGATTCTGATTGGCGTAATAGTGGCAATGTTATTCGCTGTCTTTTGCTTATAGTTATCTAACTACCTCGGCCAATTGGTTCATGGTGGCAAAATAGCAAACATAAAGCGCCCATCAAATGCAAAATAAATCCACTGACGACAACGGCATTTTTATACGACGATAGTTGTGTATGCCCGCCATGATACCGAGGCTATTTAGGTTAAAATTCAGGCATGAACTGACAATTATTCAGTTGTGATAAATAATTGTCAGTTTAAGTAGAGCAGCTAATGTAGCTAAATATTAGGCTTGAACAATGTTCAAGCACCGGCCATTTCCGCATAGCGCTGGGGCTGAGGAGCTGCCTGAGTAGAGTGCTTCTTGGGTGCAATCTCTTCAGTTAACGATACCTCCGGCTGGCTGACATTATAAATATATTTGACCTGAAATGTTTTAACGCAGTCAGTGCAATAATAACGCTGCATCTTAGTTGATTTACCACTACCATGCTTACGAACATGTTCTACACTGCCACAAAACCTACATGGAATTACTTTGATTTTCATTTAATTAGTTCCCTCTTTAATATAAAAGAAATAAAAGTCTTATAATGAATATTGGTAGCCATTATCAGGCATATAGATATACCCAACAATATACCAACCATACAATTATGGATATTTGATAAAATATAATATGGATTAAATTATAATAACAACTCAGCACCATAAAAAGCTGAATATTGATATTCGTTTTTTATAGTTTTTTACACCACTCAATAATAAATTTAAAGACTATAACTCCAAAATAACAAGAAAATACTGAATTATGACTCAAAATTGTTCAGTTAGCACAGCTAAAACGCCCACCTAATCATTAAGATTTTATAAGGGTAAATAAGAAATGAATTATGTAAATCCAAAATTATTTATTAAAATATGATAATCAAAACACAGCTATAGCAAGCCTAACTAATAATAATCCATAACAATAATGTTATGAGTTAAGAGCTTTACAAGAAAATGACCGTTGTTCGGTTACGGAGCAAAGTGATGCAAATGTCTTGCTACCATAGTTAACCATAATAAACTGATCATTTTTACAACTTATATTATTATTTTTTATTATAGAGTCTATATCTTCAGTAGCTTTTCCATTTAATTCATCCGGTAAAGGGTAAAACTTATATATCGGACATATATCAGATTCAGCCGTAAAGAAATTATTCTTAACGCTACGGGTATCCATAGTAAAAAACAGAGCAATAAAAGTTAATGATACTAAGGCCAAAATGCTACAAACAACGTAAAGCATTTTATATGATGGCTTAGTAGTAATTTTTTTATTCACGTCGTCTGATTGAGCTATATTTTGACTCAATAGTGAGTGCTGGTTGATATCCGTTAATTCGGTACGATCTTGAGTTTGAGAGAGAATCTCCGTCGTCAAGTCATCAAGTTCTTGATACACAGATTCTAAACGTTCATTTTTATCTTCAGCTCTCGGGGTATCACCATTATCATCCATTAACATTACTGGCACTTTTTCGCTAAACTTAAAACCTACTTTTGGTATAGTAATAATGACTTTATCCGATAGGCCAAAAGAAACCAGACTCTTTCTTAGCTGACTAATATAATGATTCAAATTACTATTAGAAGAAACTAATCCGTGATTATCCCATACGTTTTGAAACAGAGAGTCTCGTGAGACAGTCTGCCCATAGCTGTATAATAACTCGTATAATAATCTGTTAGCTGAGTTAGATAATATCACAGCAGACATCTCATCCTGTTGCATAACTAATGTTCTATCTTCTGTATTAAATACAATATTATTGTTTATAAGGTATAGCATAGCGATCTCACCGAGTATCTAATTGCATAATAGCTTTACTGATATTTTCATAAAAAAACTTCAAAAAAGTTGATCTTTATAGTGAATAATATGTAAAACCATGACTATTTAATAAACATTACTCACTATATCTTGATTAAAATCTGGCTATAGCTTTTCACGTCTACACTAGCGATTTTTAGATTATATGAGTAAAAACCAAAGAATAAACCTTAATAGACAAAAAGGTAAAATAAAGACATAAAAACCGATAAATGATCACTTTACAGGATTAAGCTTCACATTAATCACTGCATTAACATTAAGATTTTAAATAAGCATTTCACAGCAAATACAGAACCTTCCGCTTAGCTGGCCAACAACAAGGCGATGAAGAGTAAAACTTTCATCTCTACAACTGAATTTTTGATGAATAGAAATATTGAAAGGCTACGTTCTAGTGACTCATAGCATAAAGTGTATTATTGAGTAGAATAATTTAGGCGGATGAATAGAAGAGATAAAAAAAAGCCCGATAAAATTTAATTTATCGGGGCTTAACTAACGTGCTGGACTTTAAAGTCTTCAATAAGTGTATTTATTTTTCTCTTCGCGACTGTAGGTATTCACTAAAATCATTTCTATTGCCATCGAATACTATTTTTCCTGCATTTAGCATAATCACACGGTCAACTAAAGCAACAAGATTAGCTCTGTCTGTGGCAATTAAAAGGCCCTCTCCGGCTTTAGCACGCTGTTTTAATTGTTCAATTAAAACCAACTCAGATGCCGGGTCTAAATGTGCACTAGGATTATCCAGAATGCAAAATTTACGTGGTGATAGAAGTAACCGGGCAAGCGCTAATTGTTGCTTCTGTAATGCCGTAAGGGGAATCGGAAGATTTCGCCAATAAGTCTCTAATCCTTGATTAAGGAAAGGCAACAGGCTCGTTAAATTAACCTGTTTTAGAATATTTAATATGTCGTCTGACTGAGTCGATATGACATTATCCAGCGATAAGTACTCATATAATGTATCACCAATAACTTCACTGTCCTGCCAAGAATAATGAACGCTATCACGCATTAAATTAACATTACCGGATGAAAGTAACAGTCCATCCCATGTAATATGCCCGCTGTTAGGTGATAAAAGCCCGAGCAATAATTTTAATACGGTGCTCTTTCCGGCACCGGCTCCGCCAACAATAGCGACCCGTTCTCCTGGTTCAATACGGAAGTTAAGCTGATTAATACAAGGCAAAGATGGATGATATTTAAAATCTAACTGCGAAATTCCCCAGCCATTTTGAGGCCCATGATATCCGGTCAGTTCACTATCACTATCTTTATAATGTTCACTAAGCAATTGGTTTGTTTCAGTCATAGACTGACGCATACGTTGCAAATTGGGTAATAAATGCATTAAAGAAAATACAGGTTGCCCTAAACGACCGGCGATAATAATAGTGGCAAATAGCCCGGCCGGAGACATTCCGCCGCTTTGGACCAGATAGAATGCACCAATAACGGCTAGCACCGTCTGCATATTCATTAATGCCATCAACGAGGCGCTACATTTATTCTGCGCAATAAAGCGAGCCTGCTCTGACTGCTGCGCTTTTTCATTAGCACACAGGAAGCGCATAGACGCGCCTTTATAAGCAACCGTTGCCTGATAGTTTTCTAGTGAACCGGTAGAGAAAGGAACCTGTGCATTCAGCACGGGAATCTTTTCACTTTCCATATAATAGAAAACAACCCGAACAATGGCACAGATAAAAATAAATATCGGAACCAGCACCAACCATCCGGCTATTGCTGCAATAACGATAAAATAGAGAATTGAAAAGGCTAAATCTAACGCCGAACTGGAGAATAACCCCAAACACTGCATACGAAAGCGATTCCAGTTATTCATCGCTTCCAGAACGCCCCTGCCCCAGCGATTATTCCGATCGGGAGTAACATGAATCAGATCGCGGATAAGTCCGGGTTCAAGCCGCTGCTGCATCGCCGTCAGGAAGTGGCAGCCCGTTTTAACCCTCTCCATACGGAAAACATATTCCACCAACAGAGCGAGAACGACCACCACGGATAGCGTCCATAGAGAAGCATCAGCATGACCGGGAATTACCCGATCATAAATCGCGTTCAAATAGAGCGGCATCACAATCGCTAACAGGTTAATCACCAGAGTCGACCACAGCAACCTAGTCACTATTTTTCCTTCCTGCTCACCTAATTTGAATAGAGAACGCCAGCTCAGCAAATGCTTTTTCTCTAATGGCACGATACGCCATGCCATTTTCTCCGGCAGCAACATCGCTTGCCCGGAGGTACTCTTAAGCTGCAGATTACCACCAGCCTTGGCTGTTACCCATACACCGTCGGTATAAAACAGATATACAGCGCCATTTAATACTTGATGCCCGGGGCTGCAAGGTAAGGCTTCTATATCCAGATTTTTTTTGGCTAACTCAAACCAGACTTCTGTGCTTGTTTTCGCTGATAGCTTGTCTGCGCTTTGCTGCCATTCCCAACGAGCGACCGGCAAAGATAGCGCGGTAGCTGCTTCTGCCAGGCTATCCCTTAGCGAGGCATTACTTATCGGTGGTTTCACAGAGTCCTGATACTGAACGTCAGGTTCATTCTGTTGATTAACATCAATACTCATAAATACATATCTCTTGGTATGCGTCTCGCACGACACATTATGCCCACGACCAGGTAAAGTTTTGCTCACCGTTATTCCATGTTTGGTGATTGCTATCACTGGAAGTCATGTTCCAACCGCCCGTAGGATCGATGTGCACAGTATCTCCGGCATCGGTGCTTAAGCTAATAGATGATTTAGCTAAAGCGCCGCTAAACAGGCCGGTAAGCTCAACGCTGAGGGTGTCATTCTGACCATCAGCAAAATCCAGTTTTTCAATATTAGCAATATGGAAATTGCTGTCGCCAAGCGTGAATACCCCCCCGCTACCGGACTTCTTAATAACATCAGTTCCGGTGCCACCATCAAGTGTGTACTGGTGAAGATCCAAATTATTCGTGATTTCAAATATGTCGTCTTTCGCTGAACCGGTAATTTTAGAAATAGAAATCAGCGTATCCAGACTACCGTGACCGTCCTGAACTTGCCCGGTGGAGAGATTAGCGACAATACCAGCCGGTGACAGACTGTAATCTGCGGTCACAAAGCCATCACCACCAATCAGGGTATCATTCCCCCCCATCCCCATCAGAACGTCATCACCACCACCACCTTTAATCACATTACTGCTGTTATTACCTTTTAAAACATCCGCATAAATGGTACCGGTAATATTTTCAAAGCTGGATAGAACATCGGTGCCATTAACGCCTTTATTGGCGGAGCTGCTTAAGAGATCGACACGGACGGCAGCATTTAACAGACTATAGTCAATGGTGTCAGTTCCACCTTCACCATATAATCTGTCATTTCCGCGACTACCGTACGCATAGTCATCACCAAGACCTAAATAAATGAGATTATTACTATCATTGCCATAAATAGTATCGTTGTAACTTGTACCGATAATGTTATTAATGCCAATCAATGTATCTTGAGTATTATAGCCATCTTGTGAGGTTATCCCGGCCTGAAGATCGGCCGTTATACCTCTGCTCGTTGTGACTGAGCCATAGTACGCGTAGGCTGCTGTACTATTATTGCCATTTAACGTGTCGTTTCCTGCTCCGCCATCAAGGTATCCGGTACCGTTCAAGACATCGTTATATGACGATCCCCTGAGATGAGTAATTCCGTTTAAGATATCTTGTCCGCCAAAACCGTTATTGCTACTCACACCTTTACCGATACCATTCTGATTAAGGTTGACGTCAACCCCCTGAGTTGCGCTGATATATTCCACCCAGTCCGCGCCACCACCGCCGGTAATAATATTACTGCCACCGTTAGCGCGGAATATATCGACCCCCGTGCCGCCAATAAACTCATTACTGCCGGTCATACTGCCAACAAAATAGCTGCCGCTTGCCGTATTTGCTGATACTTTTTCGATGCCACCAACAGATATAGAACCGTAATTCAGATTAGTACCATTACGCCCTTCAATAATGCCGCTCGCCAGATTAATGGTTAAACTTCCGCTAAGTGTTCCAAAATCAAGGCTGTCAAAGCCCTCGCCGCCATCAATAGCAGAAACACCGGCGGTAACGATAAATGAATCATCATAAGCCGTGCCGACAAAGCGATCGAACTGGGTAAAATTATCTGTACCACTGAGCCCTTTTTGCACGGTACGTGTCACCATATTGACGGATACTGCTTCGCTCAATCGACTATAGTCGAGAGTATTGCTACCGATACCACCATCAATGATATCGTTGCCTTTAGAACCGTAAACTCGGTCATCTCCTGCACCAGTGCTGATAGTATTATTGCTATCATCACCTTCAATTACGTCATTCCACGCTGAACCGATCAGATTATGGATATTAGCCAACGTATCCTGGCCACCGGCTCCGTTATTCGTTGCCATGCCCTGATTCAAACTGAGATTAATTGCGGAACTCACGTTGCTATAGTCCAGCGTATTAATGCCGGTCCCGCCGTCAATCATGTTATTACCGCCGCTACCGGCAATAATCAGGTCGTTTCCGGCCCCGGCATGAATAATGGCGTCATTCGCACCCAGCTCAATCCGGTCGTCAAATGCTGAGCCGATAATGCCGCTGATACCATCAAACTGGTCAATACCACCGAAGCCATTGATATAGGCCCGACTGTCTTTCAAACTAATATTAATGGCGCTTAATGCATGGCTATAATCAACGGTATCAATGCCGCCGCCACCGATAAACGCATTGTAGCCGTAGCCGGCAATAAACAGGTCATCACCGATTCCGCCGTCTAAAATTGCCCGGCTGCTTTCATTGCCACCAACAATTAACCTATCGTTACCGGCCCCGGCCTGAATATAAGAGCTACCGTTTCCACTCACTATTTGGTCATCAAAGTCTGAGCCGATGATATTTTGGATATCAATTAAGCTATCAGTACCACCGAAACCATTACTGACCGTATTTGTCGTTAAATCGGCTGAGATGCCTGATGTTGAATTGACGTAACTGGCCGTATTAACACCGGCGCCACCGTCAAGAATATTATCGCCGCCCATACCGATCAGAATGTCATCGCCATCTTCACCATAAAGGACGTTATTATTTTGGTCACCGATAATCAGATCGTCATGCTGGCTGCCAATCACATTTTGAATATTGCTTATTTGGTCAGTGCCGCCGTTGCCATTATCCGTCGCCTGGCTTGAACTCAAGTCAACGCTAACGCCGGAGCCCGCAGTTTGATAATTGAGGGTATTTATCCCACCGCCGCCGTTGAGAATATTATTCCCACCGCCACCGATTAGCGTATCGTCACCTAGCCCGCCCTGCAGGTGATTGTTCTGGCTATTACCAATAAGCACATCGCCATAATCGGTACCAATCACATGTTGAATATTAGATAGCGTGTAATTCCCGCCACCTGTAGCAGTGCCCTTATCCAGATCAACCGTTAACCCTGCGGTTATTTTGCTGAAGTCGACGGTGTTATTGCCTGCTCCGCCGTCGTAGCTATCATTTCCTTTTCCGGCAATAATCAGATCGTCACCGGAACCGCCAATCACGCTGACATCATTCGGTCGTGCGGCAAGCTGTATTTGGCCTTCACTACTAATTAATGACGTTGGGTTATCTACCACGCTAAACGTCATATCCTGTTCTTTCGGCTGGCCCGAGAGGTCGGTAAAAGAGACGTTTACCGTGAAAGTATCGTATTGATTCTGTGGATAAGTAAGCAAGATTTCGCCCGGCATCAGGCCATATTCATTACCTTCGGCTGTACCACCGACAATAACCTGATATCCGCCAGGTAAGCCGGTTACGGTGACTTTGCCCGCCGCCTCATCAAACCGAATAATCCGGCTGACCATTCCGTCAGCCAAATAGTTAGAATTTTGGGCATCAATCGTCCAGTTGGCATTTTCCTGCGATAAATCAACTAACGTCGACTGATACTGTTCACCGATACCGCCGCTTACTCGGGCACTATCACCGCCGGTTCCCACCTGATAAGTGTGAGCACTCGGGTCCCGCCATCCGTTTACTTGTAATAAGGTCACCTTAGGAAACGTGATCGTTGGCTCGGTCGGCCCCGGAGGTATTGGCGTCGGTTCAATCGGCGATGGAATATCGCTTACCTGAGTATGCTCAACCGGTGGTGAACCTGAGCTTTTATGAATCAAAGGAATTGAATCATCAATAGACTGGCGTTTAGTCAGTACTGACTGTACCGGGACGTCTAACTCTGCATAGGTTGAGTTTTCTGACTGCTCGCTTTCGCCACCGCCCTGACTCTCGACCCTGATGATTTCTTCAACCACGACTTCTTGCACCACGTTACCGTCCAGGCGGGCTTCCGGATTAGGGTTTTCCGGTGCTTTATCCCTTTCTGGTGAGATGTCCTGTATGGTTGCTAACGCAATTATTTGCTCTGAATCCAGCGTTTTACCATCGCTAAACGTCAACCTGAACAGCCCTTTATGCAATGAGGCTAACTCAGCGCCCATCGTTAAAATCAGTTGCTGATCACCGGACGTTTCAATAATCAAATCAGGGCCACTGATCAGCAGTTGTACCCCATCCTGACTCCAGGAAAGCGGGATCCTATTTTCCGCATAGGTAAAAGGCACCATTGATTTAGGGATATCGCCCAGCACCGGTAAGTTATTACTCATGATTAAATCCTTTTATTCTGTTCATTATCACTCTATTGGTTAACATCACGGTTAAGCCCACGTGTGGTTAAACGTCTGGCTACCGTTGCTCCATGTTGTGCTGTCCGCGTCGTTGGCGACTTGGTTCCAGCCAACTCCGGAAAATTGAACAACATCAAAAGAGTCGGTATTCAGAGAAATAGAGGAAGTTGCCCCATGACCGGTAAACAAATCGTTGAAGTTGATATTAATGTTATCAACGGCCCGATCGGCAAAGTCAAAGCGTTCAATATTGCTGATATTGAAATCAGAACCGGTTAAATTGAAGGTCTGCCCAGCACCGCTCTTTTTCAAAGTATCGGTACCCGCACCGCCATCAATAGTGTAATTTTGAAGATCGGCAACGCTTGTGATGGTGAATGTGTCGTTATAGGACGACCCCAGCACTTTATTGATTTGAACCAGAATATCGTTACCGCCAAGGCCATCAGCCACCATTCCGGTACGCAAGTTGGCAGTAATACCTGACGTTGAGGTTTGGTAGCTGGCCGTAACAAAGCCGTTACCGCCGATCAGCAGGTCATCGCCGCCGCCGCCAATCAAAATATCGTTACCGCCGCCGCCGGTAAGAATATTATCACCGGCATTTCCGGTCAGAACATCATCAAACTGGGTTCCGGTCAGGTTCTCAACCAATACCAGAGTATCTGTTCCGTTAACCCCTTTGTTAACAACGTTGGTGGTCAGATTTGCGTTGACGCTCACATTTAACAAACTGTAATCGACGGTATCAATACCATCACCGCCGTTTAATAAGTCATTACCCTTGCTGCCAAAGATCAGATCGTTACCGTCATAGGTATAAATAACGTTGTTGTTGTTATTCCCATATATAACGTCACCACTGTCACTACCGTATATCCTATTGATATTAATCAGCGTGTCCTGACAACCATAGCCATCGTTACTGACAATTCCTGTACTCAAATCGGCAATAATTCCGGTGCTGACTTCCCGGTAGTAGGCAATGGCCAGAGTACCGGTTCCTTCCAGTGTGTCATTACCATTACGACCATTTAGAATGCTATTACCTGCCAGATAATCGTTATATGACGATCCTTGCAAATACGAAATGTTATACAGAATATCTTTGCCACCATAGCCATTGAAAATAGAGCTGCCATTACCATTGGCATCGACTCGAACGTCAACCCCGGCTCCTGAGTGAGCATAAGAAACCCAGTCAGCACCGCCGTTACTGCTAAAGGTATTACTTCCGCCCATCACATAAAAAGTATCATTACCCTTGCTGCCGACGATTGATACACCGCCGCTGGTACTGGTATAAACAACGCTGCCAGCATTCGCCACCGCATTCGGTAATATAATTTTTTCTATTGAGCTTAAATACTGTTCGCCGAAGCTGGCACTGGCCGTGTCGGCCTGATAGGCACGACCGCTGCGCAGGTCAACAATGATTCTCAGACTCAGCTGGCTATAATCAACGGTATCCGTACCCGCACCACCGTTAATCGTAAAATTGCCCTTAGGCATAATAAACACATCGTTACCCGAAGATCCGGTGAGTTGAGTAAAACCAGAGAAAGTATCCTGCCCGCCCTGTGATTTAGTGGTTTGTCCGTTAATCACATCAACCGTCACGCCACCGGTCAGGCGGCTATAATCCAACTTGTTAGTACCTTCGCCACCGTACAATAAATCGCTGCCCAGTGAGCCTAAAATAGTGTCATTGCCGTCACCGCCATAAATGATGTCATCACCATTACCGCCGCCAATCACATCATTAAATTCGGTGCCAATACCCTGATTGATGTTGGTCAGGTTATCCTGCCCGCCAAAACCATTATGACTCACCATTCCCGTGGCTAAATCCACATTGATTGCGTTTGCCGCTGAACTGTAATCAATGGTATTAAAACCAGAACCACCGTCGACGTGGTTATTACCCGAACCGGCAATAATCGTGTCATCACCGCCCCCGGCATTAATATGATGATCGCCATTGCCTAACACAAAACGGTCGGTAAATCCGGTTCCGATAATCGATGAAATACCATCCAGCGTATCCATGCCACCGAAACCATTATCATAAACCTGCCCGGTAATCAGATTCGCATCGATGCCACTACGGGCCTGGCTATAATCTACGCTGTCAAATCCGCCACCACCGATAAACTGATTAACACCGTTTCCGGCAATAAACAGATCGTCGCCGAGGCCGCCGTCGAGTATCGCCCGGCTCGCCATATCACCTTTAATCATCAGGGTGTCATTGCCTGCACCGCCGTCAATATGGGAATATCCACGGCCGCTGGAAAGCACATCATCAAACGAAGATCCAATCACTTTCTGGATATTAACCAACGTATCCGTTCCACCAAAACCATTATTGGCCAATCCGGTAGATAAATCGACGCTGACACCCGCGATATCTCGTTCATAGCTCACGGTATTGATGCCCGCACCACCGTCAAGATAGTTATTACCGCCTAGTCCGATTAATATATCGTCGCCTTTGCCCGCTTGAATACGGTTATTACCGCTATCACCGATAAGGATATCATCATAGTCACTACCGATAATATTTTGAATGTTAAGTAAAATATCATGGCCACCGGCACCGTTATTACTGGTACTCCCGGCACTGAGATCGACGGAAACGCCGCCTGCGGCGCCCGCATAAGAAACCGTATTAATTCCACCACCGCCGTCCAGCGTATTATTACCACCGCCGCCGCTAAGCAAGTCATTACCGGTTCCGCCGCGCAATATATTATCAAACTGGTTACCCATCAGCGTATCGCCGTGGTTTGAACCAATGACTTGCTGAATATTAATCAGGCTATGCTGTTTGTTACCTCCGGCGGCAAAAGAAGTAGCTCCCTTTGATAGGTCGATGACCAGCGCCTGGGCCGATACTGAATAGTCCACGGTATTATGCCCGGCCCCACCGTCATAGATACCCTGCTGATGGCCGGCAATAATATGATCGTCGCCACTGCCCCCCAGCACGTTAACGTCATTCATCACCGTCCCAAGCTGGAAACGACCATCGCTGTCAATATTGGTACTTGGGTTGTCAACAATAACGAATTTTGCACTCTCTTTAACCTGAACCCCGGCGGTAGAGGTATAGGTAAAACTCAGCTCAAACGATGCTTTATTGCCTTGCGGATAGAGTAGCAATAGTTCATTTGGCTTCAGGTTATATAGCCGGCCTTCCGGGCTGTCAGCCGTAATCAATGAATAACCGGTAGGCAAACCGCTGACGCTAATATCGCCGCTGCTGTCATCTAATCGCAGTACACGGGCAACCATTCCCTCGGGAATAGTCTGATAGTTATTGACGTTAATCGTCCAGTTAGCCGTTTCACCGGAGAGGTCAATTTTGGTTGCCGCATACTGAACCGCCCAGTCACCGGATATTGCGGCTTCCTGATTACCACTGCCACCATTCCAAATATGGTTTTGTGCATCCGTAGTACCTGCAACCTGCATCAGGGTTAAGGGCATTATCGTGACGTCATTTTCATTCGGGTTCGGGGTAACACCCGGTCTTTCCGGTGGTAATCCTGGTTCGATGAAATCGCCCGGGCCGGATACCTCAGGCATAGAACCTGATGATTTAGACATAACCAATAATTGACTGATAGTCTGTTGATCCGGAAGAGGTAAGATATTGTCTACCTCAGTTAGGGTGATATCTTCCTGCCCTTCGCTTTCTTCCGCAACCGCCCCGCCGGTATTGTCTTCAATAATGACTTGGTTAACGATCTCTTTAATCACGACTTGGTCTGGCTGAACCTCGACCGTCGGCTCGCCTTTGACCTCTTTACCTGCACGGTTCATGCCGGGCGCTTCGGTATCAATAGCGGCCTGACTCAGAATATCATCTGAGTTGATCACCGTGCCGTCACTAAAACTCAGGGTAAATAAATGTTGGTTTAAAGAGGCCAGTTTCGCACCCAGTGGCAGAACCAACTGTTTGTGCTCCCCGCTTTGAATAATTAAATCCGGACCGCTGATCAGCAATTCAACCTGATCAAAAGCCAGCGGGATATAGTTATCCGCATAGGTGATAGGAATAATCGAAACGGCCGGCGACGCCGGCAGTGGAAGTTCATTTGTCATTATCAGTTCCTTTTATCTTGTGCTGTCCTAAATCCCTTTTTATGGTTCAGACAGGGCTAATTTTGTATTATTTAATAATGGCTTGATGAAGTATTCTAACGGTGTCCGTTTGCCGGTAAGCAGGTAGGCATCGACCCCCATCCCGGGGTAAATCGTTTTATCATATTGCTGCTCCGGGACTTCAACGCTAACCAAATAATATCGGCCATTTTGCTCATCGCTCATAGCATCGGCGCTGATCACCGTAATCTTGCCGTCCAGCGTATTGGCATAAGAAGATCCAAATGCACTGATGTGCAGGCGAGCGGGCATTTTCTCCCAAATGCGATCGCGGTCTTCAGGTCGGACTTTTATTTCGGCAATTAGCGGGACTTTTGAAGGGGCAATTTCAATCACTTCGCCACCGGACCGGATAACGGCTCCGTTGTGAGCGACAAAAAGCTTTTGTACCACGCCATCAACCGGGCTAACAATGCGCGCATTTGCCCTGCGCCCTTCGCTGGCGGTATTTTGTACATCAACCCGGCTTAGATCGACTTTAGTCTGGCTGAGTTGCTTTTGAGAGTCTGACATAAAGTCAGCTAATGCTTGATTAGAGCGCGCCTGATATTCATCCAATTCACTTTGAACTTTAGGCAATCTTAGGCGGGCTTCATTCAGCGAAGTTTGAACCTGCTGTAACTCTGAGCGCTTTTGTAATAATGAACCTTCAGCGGCTGCACCTTTGGCCACCATCGCGCTGTACAGGTTGACCTGACTTTGGGATAAAGCGAGCTGCTTAGTTAAGTCGGTGACTTTGGTCATCAATTCAAGCTGCTGTGCTTTACGCTGATCCAACTGGGCTTTATTCACCTTCTGTTGTTCACTTAGCGCTGTCTGACGAGATAAATAGAGCTGGTGTTCACTGTTAATTATTTTATCAGTCTCATCATTACCGGTAAGTTCCGGCTCAAACGTCGTACCGGCAAGTTCGTGTTGCAGACGTTGTTCACGTATGCGCAACGCAATGCCTTCCACTTCGTTTTTAGCGAAGTCTTCACTGACCAAACTATTATCAATCACGGCGATCAATTGCCCTTTGGTGACCGTTTCCCCTTCATGCACCAGCAACTGCTGTACTACTCCGCCTTCAGGATGTTGCAATAGGAGGTTACGGCTCTCAACACGGATGACTCCGCTGCCTTTAACCAGCACGTCAAGATGAAAGCAAAATGCCCAAATGAAAAATAGGAAAAAAGCCAGCAAGGTATAACCCGCAATACCTTGCGGGAACCATCTGGCTATGCGCCTGAAAAATATCAGGCTGCGGTCGCTGACCATCCTTTCAGACACTATAATCCTCCGGCGGCAGCAGGCGTACTTTCCACGTTAACGCTTGGAATTTGTGCCTCATTCAGATTAGAAGAGCTGATGACATCAGGCTTTCTCACCGATGAAGTTGCAGGCTGTTTAATATAAACCGCAGCAAAATCTTCCTGAAAAATATTAACCGAAGAGTTGTTTATCGTTGCTTTCTTAGTTGATACTCCATGCTGTTGCATTACGCGCAGCACTTCCAGACAGCGATCGTATTGCAGCGTCAGGCTAACACCCATTTGCTTGCCTTCTTTAGCGGCCGCATAGATAGTCACCCCGTTCTGCTCAATAGCCTCTTTATTCTTTTCTAACCAACTAATCAGCTCTTTCTGATTTTTAGAACCCAAATAGTTCTGGTTAGAGTCCAGTATCATACGCAGTTCATTTGGCCTGAGCTCTTGTGAGATTGAACGAATCTCTACCTGGCGTTGTTCACTGAGTTTGATACCCACATTCTGTTGAGCAACAATCAGTAGTACTTGGAAAATCATTGAAATAAGCAAATAAACCAGCAGTAACACCGTCATCATGTCGACATAAGCTGGCCAAAAATGTCCATTCCCTTTCATATTATGCTTCCCTTTTAGCGTAGCTTAAGCGTTTTAATACCGTTGTCGACCTGACCGGAAAGCAGATACAGTCCTAATGCCGACAGGTAATAGTCATACTGAGATGTAACACGACCAACATTGGCGTTAAAGAAGTCTGTCTGTACGCTAATCAAATCATTCAGGCTACGAGTACCTAAACGAAACTCGTCCAGATAGAGGTCTTTAGTACGACTGGCATCATTTTTAGCCTGACCTTGGATCTTCCACATGTCTTTAGCACTGAGCGCATCATTTGATAAGTTAAATGCCATTTCGCTGATATCACGCTGCAGTTGACCATACGTGGCTTCTGCTGCACGTAAACGGGCTAAAGCCTGACCGATACGCGAGCTATTAATCCCACCGTCCAGAACCGGAACGCTAACCTGTAAAGCAACGTTGCCCCCCAAATAGTTACCATCTAAACCGTCTGGGTTTTGAAAAGGCTTTTTGTATGCGCCAACCACGTCAACGCTCGGATAGCGCGCCGCTCTGGCTGCAGAAACATCTTCTTTAGCACTGTTTAGCTCGGCCAAACGTGCCTTGATATTTGGGTTATCTAGCTGAATGGCGCTAATCATGGCGTTAAAATCAGCGTTTGCCGGAAGATCGTCTAATCCGGCCATTTCGACCGATATCTCTTGCCCCAGCAGGCTACGTAACTTTTGCTTGGCTTTAGCAAGCTGAAGGTCAATCGTTTTCTGACGATTGAGCGCATTGGTTAATGCTAACTGTCCTCTGATTAACTCTGACTGAGGTGAACCACCGCCAGCAACCCGAACATTCAAGGTATCAACTAATTCGGAGGTCACTGCGACATGATCTTTGGCTGCTGCCAGTAGCAGGGTATAACGACGTACATCGAGATAAGCCTTGGTTGTATCAAAAGATACCGAGTTAAACTCACTGTCGGAGCTAAAGGTTGCTGACTGATGGATCTGATTAGCACTGCCAACAGCATGGCTGGTACGGCCAAAATCCATTAAGTTATATTGCAGCGTAAGCTGCATCTGCGCATATTCATCAAAAGATTTAGAGACCTGAGAGCTTCGATCAGAAATCCAATCCGCCGTTTTGGCCATGGCCTGCAGCTTAGGGTAATAACCGGCTTTCGCTTCATCAATGCGCTGTTCTGCTTCATCAATTCGGGCACGACTAATCACTGTACGTAATGAATAATCCTGAGCCTGCTGCAATGCAGCTGCCAGCGAAAATGTCCCTGAGGCCGACTGTGGTTTAAACATCTCTTCTACCGAGCTGTCCTGAATCAAAACCGGTTTAGGGGTTGAAACCGGGCCTGATAAGTCAGGAATACCGGACCCTGATGAATTCTCGGCAATATCACGACTTTCTTGCTGGCTAAGCGCAGACTGTTGTTTTTGAATACTGTCTGTTCCGGTGCTGCATCCTGAAATAAGCAGTGCGCACAAAGCCGAATAAGCTATTGTTTTTCTTTGTATCTTCATGATCTTATAAACATCCCTGTCACTTCCTTAACATTCAGTCCTTGCGAATAAAATCCTTTATCCCGCATATGGATATGGCACAAGCAAAAAACTAGTTGGTTTCAGACAGTACTTTTTCCGGGTTCTCAATCTGAGGACTACGCTGTTCTGTTGTGAACATGTCACTCGCTGAAAGCATGGATACGCGGGCTTCTGTCACTTGGCGAATACATTCAAGTAATGCATTGTTCTGTGATTTAACCGCATCAACAATGCTTTCTGACCCGCCGGCCCCCATTCTTAAAATAGATTCAAGCGTCAGTATCTGCTGGCGCCCGCCCTGCATTTCTGCGCGCAACCCTTTCAGACTTTCGGAAACCTGCTCAAAAGTATCGCCAACCTGAATTCTGTTCTGATTCAGATAGCCACTGCATTCGATCAACGCATGCTTCATCTGTTTCAATGAGGTACCGGAATCCTGCGCAAGGTTAATCAACTCATCTTGCTTATAATTTTGCTTTCCAGCTTGTTGATTTAGCTCACTCAGTTCATAGTGAATACTGTTTAAACCTTGAGATGCATTTTCCTGAATAAGCAGAGATTGATGCAGTAGCTCACCATTAGTCGTCAGGTGCTGATTAGTGTTTTGTAATGCCGTAACCAGACCAGCCTGTTGATTAAGCGAGCCCTGCAGAATTTCAACAATATGACGGTTATGGACATCAATAGCCTCCATCACGTGTTGATGATTGTTTTCTAGATTTTCCAGCGCTGTCTGTTGCCCTTCAGCGATAGCCTGCTGACTGGCGAATAACTTTTCTTGGCAACTCAGCAGCTTATTCAGATAGTTAACGCTCTCATACTGCTGGGCTTGCTGGACCTCGGTAAATTTAAGAATTCCCCGCAGCAGACGCTCAACTTCATAATTAGGACCAATACCGCCGGGTGGTGCATAGCTGGCTACGCCATATTGCCCATCGGCCAGCGCACTGGTGAAGCCTTGGTCATCAGTACCTGCTTCAGAAAGTTGTGCATGTACCCAGTTATCAATATCAGAATATAAATGCTCTGATGTGGTACTGAGCATATGGGCAATCAGGCCCATAACCAGAGAACCTAATAGTCCGAGTAGTGATGCCGTAAATGCTGCAGACATACCACCTAAAGGTGCAGCTAAGCCGTCCAACAGTGCCGATATTTCGCTGGTACCAGAACTCATTACGCCGATAGCTGACTTGATACTCCCCATGGTCATAATCAGACCAATAAAGGTCCCTAACAGACCCAAACCAACCAGTAATCCTGAAAGATATTCAGCGCCCGTCACTTTTCGGGTTAAAGACTCTCGTAACGATTGCAGCAGAGCAGATCTGACCTGGCTATTTGAATGAACCAGATCCGTTACGCGACTCTGCAGCAAACCAACGGCACCACGCAAGCGAACCGGTGACGAATCAGATGAGTTTCTTTGCGTAAAACGACGCCAGTCTCTGATACCTAATACCAGAGAAATCGCGACAAAGAATGCATATAGTACACCGATGATCTGCACGGCGATGATACTGGTATTAACTAATGGCGAATGGTCTATCGTTACCAGTAAGTCCTTGGCAAAGAAGACATAACAACACACAATCACGGTGAGTATGATGAATACAAATCGTAATGATTGATTTGCTGATTTTAACGACATAACTTCAATCCCTTAATAAATTCGTTAATTATTTTTTGGTGCATGGACCATTCCAAAAGACAAAACTGCCTTCTCATCAAATATTTAATATCTGATGGATAATAATTAGTCTGAAACACATCAGATGTATCATGCAGACTTCCGAATATTTACGGATAGGTACACAGATACTTAACAAAATAATTATTTAACTCTTTCTAATTAAACATATTAACAATTTGTATTGTTACCATTTAATATACAGGACTTAGACTCAACGTCTGATACCAATAAATTGCCTAGATGAACCTGACTCCACCAGAATCACCTCGGCCTCATTAGCATGAGTCGTAGTCTCAAAACAATCCATATATTGCATAGCCTAAACCAGTCGTAATGGTGGCAGATAATACCAATAACCCTATCAAGAATAGAAACTTAACTAACGGATTAGATACATATAGATTTTTATTCCAAAAACCACCAATCGCACACTCTTTAAAACAAATATTCAGCTTATTATATAATTTTATACTTCACTCAGATCGGACCAAACAACGCCTTAATCTATTAACCTTTGAATATATTAGCGACCTAACCATTTAACTCTAAATATCATAAGTTAGTACAATAATTCACCACCCAAAGCGTATATCTATCGCTGGGATGGGCTATAGAACGGTTAAAATAGGCAAAAATATCTCTCAACGGTTATACGCCGATTCAAGTAAAACAAAATTCTGTATGAGTTATAACCATACGTTCTCTCTGTATTAAACCGGTAGTCAGAGAAATTTGGTGTAACCGTTTTAACCCGGCTATCACTGAATAAATTCAGTTTTACCTGATCTGAATAGCTTGTTAAGTTTTGTACAACATAACAGATCTTATTCATCGGTTCATTCCCTTGAGCCTACTCAAATTTATTATATGAGTATAAAAAATAGATTCGCAATCAATTCATATAAAATTCGAATTACAATGCATTTGAATTAATTTTAAAGAACTTAATTCAAAAATAATTAAAAATAATTAAAAATAATTAAAAATATTATTTATCAACAAATTACGGCTCCACCCTATTGGGGTACCCGCTAAAAATCAGGATACTGAGCCAATTGCATGCATTATAGCAAAATAAAAATCCAAAACAACCACTAAAACAGCAGTTAAATAATAGTTAATGTTTAAATCAATTATTTCACGTTCATTTAATAATAGATGCAAGAATATACACAACAATTAATTAATAGAATAATATCAGTTAAAAATCAACGCGGTTGAATCAGTTGCTGTAACTCAATAATTATCATATCAATGAATTGAGAATGAGATGAATTTAATGATTTTGTCTATGTTAATCATCTTAGTCGAATAGTTTTTATTTAAAATACAAAGACTTTATTTAAAATGTAAAGACTTTGTTTAAAATGTAAAGCGTCTAACATAAAGCCGGTGATAAAACCGGCTTTATATCGCATCAAACAATAAAAAATATTAAACGGGCTTTTCCATCCCTAACCGCTTAATCTCTAGTTTTGGACACAGGTCCATAATAACGTTTAACCCGGCCTCTAAAGCAAGCTGCTCAGCCTGATGATTAATTACGCCAATCTGTAGCCAAAGTACTTTAGCCTTTATCGCGATAGCTTCTTCAGCCACACCATAAGCTGCTTCAGAATTGCGAAACACATCAACCATATCAATAGGAACAGGAATCTCTTTCAGGCTGGCATAAACCTGTTGGCCCAACAACGTTTGCCCTGCCAGTTTAGGACTAACAGGGATTACCTGATATCCTTGAGCAAGTAGATAGGCCATCACTATATAGCTATCCCTGGCCGGTTTATCACTGGCACCGACTAAAGCAATGGTTTTAACCTGTTCGAGAATAGATTGAATTTCATTGTTTTTCATTTGTATCACCTGAGTGGAAACGTTGTATCAGTTTTAGACCTTATTGCCCTATCCGGTCAAATGTTATAGTGAGAATCAACGGCTATTATCAATCAGATGCACACTTTTATACTTTATCGCTTCTTTCTGAAACTGAGTTTCAGTAATCTATGAGTATCATTATTTAAACGAGACTGAATAACACATGCAACTGACTACGCGCACCATTCCGGTAAGAAAACATATTGCTCTGGTAGCTCACGACCATTGTAAGCAGGCATTGCTGGCATGGTCAGAAAAAAACAAAGCCACTCTGGCCCAGCATGAACTTTACGCAACCGGCACTACCGGTAATTTAGTACAAAGAGCAACCGACATTCCGGTTCATAGCATGCTCAGCGGCCCGATGGGTGGTGACCAGCAAATTGGCTCCTATATTTCAGAAGGCAAAATTGACGTTTTGATTTTCTTTTGGGATCCGTTGAATGCGGTGCCCCACGATCCGGATGTAAAAGCCCTCTTAAGACTAGCAACCGTATGGAATATTCCGGTCGCCACCAACAGATCAACCGCCGATCTGTTAATTAAGTCGGGGCTGTTTGAAAAAGAAATTGTAATAGAAATACCTGACTATAAAAAATATTTAGAAGATCGTTTAAAGTAGTCAATACCACTAGAACTGCCCGGAGGCCTAACTGGCCTCTTAGGGTTTTCTTTTTACCGTTGCTCCAATATCAGACAGCTGTTTAACAAACACCGACGGTGATTCGGTATTCTGCATCAGCCAAACCTGATGCTTCGCTCGGGTCAGCGCAACATATAGCAGGCGTCTTTCTTCCGCATCTGGAAAATGGTCAGTCTCAGACAATAATACTTGCTCAATAATCGAAGCGTTCTCTGGTGCAGGAAAACCATCTTTACCGGACTGTAATCCAACTATAACAACATAGTCAGCCTGTAAGCCTTTACTGGCATGAATAGTCATAAATTCAATATTCAATTTAGGCCAGCGTGTCGATGCTTTCTTAAGTATTTCTGGTCGGGAATAGTGATAGCGACCCAGCACCAATATTTTCTCTTCCGACTTAACATAGCTGCTGAGTTTGTTGAATAATCCTTCAAGCTGACTATCCGGCAGAATGATAATGGGGTTTTTCTCCCCCTGAAATACGCTGTTCATCTTTCTTTTTAACTGTAAAGGATTTTGCTGGATATAACGGCTGGAAATATCACCAATTCCTTGGCTAAAACGGTAGGTCGTATCTAGAGAACATTGTTCACCAATACCAAAAACTCGGCTGAAATCGGCAGTGAGTGCCTGCTCTGAACCACTAAAGCGGTATATTGATTGCCAATCGTCACCAACGGCAAATAGGCTGGTATCCGGTCGTTGATGACGTAACGCATTAACCAATGCTGCACGCTGCGGCGAAAGATCCTGAAATTCATCAATCAGAATATGTTGCCACGGGCTGACAAACTTTCCTTTATTAATAAAATTAACCGCCTGATGAAGTAAGCCAGAAAAATCAACCGCCCCTTCTTCCTTTAGCGCGGACTTCCAAGCTTTGAGTAGCGGCGCGAGTAAGCGTATTTTCTTTTGAAAGTCACTTCTCAACGCTTCTGGAGCCAGAGCAATCAGATCGGCTTGGCTTCCGCCTTGAGTTCGAATTAGCCCTAGCCAATAATCCAGACGAATGGCTAATCGGTCAGATAAGTAGCTATTTTTCCAAAACGCGCCGTCATCAAGCTGCCAGTCCAACTCCTGAGATAACCAGTTTCGCCAACCTGAGGCCTGACTCTTTTTTTCACTACACTGCTGTTGCCATTGTTCAATTAAAAAATGGCGGCGCAGTTTAGCATCAGATTCAAGCTTACTGATAATCGGTACTTTTTTACTACATTGCTCGATAATCTGTAATGCTAATGCATGGAAAGTCTTAGCCTGTATATCGGGCTGCTTTAATCTCTCTCCAATGCGCAAATTCATCTCATCGGCGGCTTTGCGACCAAAAGCCAGTAGCAGTATTTCATCAGGGCGAACTTCTTCACGGTGTAATAACCAACCGGCCCGGGCAACAATAACCGATGTTTTGCCGCTTCCGGCTCCGGCTAATACTAACGCGTTCTTCTCACCGGTAATCACCGCCCGGCACTGCGCTGAATTTAATGGTCTAGCCTCTATACTGTCAAAAAACTCATGATGCTCAGTCAGCATCGCATCGACCCAGGCTTTATTCGCCGCAGCGACCATCTCTGCGCCAGACCTAAGCCATTTCAGACAAAATTCATAGTGAGGCTGGCACAGCTTGAACTCTGAAAGACGATCAACCGGCAGAGGAATGGAACTGAGCATGGTCTGAATTTCAGCCTGAATCTGTGCCAGATCTTCATGGGTTAGCCAACGCTGTTGCTGTAACCGATCTAAAATACATTGTGATTGCTGACTTAACACTTCAGCCGAGATGACGCTCATCTCATCGCCCCACTGCTGCCATAGCGTATTTAGATGATGATAAAAATGTTGGGTTTCACGCCATTCCGTTCCGTGAAGGCGAACAACTTTCTGTTCCGGGAGTTCAAATTCAAGCTCTCCCCAAACTAATCCCCGCTTGCAGCGAATGGCCAATAGTTGATTAAAGGGAATCGTGTAGGCGTGTTTAGGCCCGCTAATCTCAACACCCGCATTAAGCATTTTGACCTTATTATAAGGGTGCTGAGCAAGATGTTGCCCGACAGATGTTGATTTCAATTCCATAGCGTTACGCCGTACCCTTTGTCATATCACTTCGCCCAATACTCACCAGTTTACTCTTTATTGCGACTATCACTCTAGCCGGAATAGGGAAAAAAAGGCCATTTTATCGCTGAAAGTGTGAATGATGACTTTTTCCATTGAGTAAAGTGACATAAGCCGTAACAATAGCCCATTATCTATTTTATTTATTATCATTGTCCGGAGTCGTGTAATGCGCAGTATATTAAATATACTAAATTTTATTCTTGGCGGATTCTTTACTACCTTGGGCTGGCTACTTGCTACAGTTCTTACCGTAGTCTTTATTTTTACCCTACCGTTAACCCGTTCATGCTGGGAAATTACCAAACTCTCACTGTTTCCCTTCGGCAATGAGGCGATTCATGTTGACGACCTTAATCCCGAGCAGCGTAGTCCATTAAGAAATGCCGGCGGTACGGCACTGAATATATTTTGGTTTGTCTTTTTTGGCTGGTGGCTATGTCTGAGCCATATTTGTGCAGGTATTATGCAATGCATCACCATTATTGGCATCCCGGTTGGCATTGCTAACTTTAAAATTGCGGTTATTGCGCTGTGGCCCGTTGGTCGCAGAGTCGTTTCTGTCGAAGTTGCTCAGCAATCCAGAATTGCTAAAGCCAAGCGCCAGTTCGAGCAACGTTAATACCGGTTGAAAAAGCCATCCGATAACAAAAAGGGACTGATGTGACGTCATTTATCTTAACGCTACGACGCTATTTCTATAACAGCAATCTGCTGTATAGCATTCGTATCTTTATTGCATTAACTGGCGTGATATTTGTCCCTTGGTGGATGGGTGATAGCCTGCTGACTATTCCACTCACTTTAGGCGTGGTGGCCGCAGCATTAACCGATCTTGATGACAGACTCACCGGAAGGTTACGTAATCTGGTTATCACGCTGTCATGTTTCTTTATTGCCTCGGTCTCGATTGAACTACTTTTTCCTTATCCATGGCTGTTTGCTCTTGGCCTGTTGTTTTCTACCGGCGGATTCATCTTATTAGGTTCTCTGGGGCAGCGGTATGCAACCATTGCATTTGGTGCACTGCTTATCGCTATCTATACCATGCTCGGAGTCTCTATGTATGACTCCTGGTACCAACAACCGGCATTACTATTAACCGGCGCAATTTGGTATAACCTGATTACCCTATTAGGACATCTGATTTTGCCGATCCGACCGCTTCAGGATAATCTTGCCCGCTGTTTTGAGCGCTTGTCACAATACCTTGATGCTAAATCGGCGCTGTTCGATCCTGATGAAGAAAAACAGTTTACTCACCAATTGATCAACGCCACCATGGCTAATAGCGCATTGGTTGATACCCTTAACCAAACTAAAATTTCTTTACTCACCAGGCTAAAAGGCGACCGGGGTCAGCGTAATACTCGCCGGATGCTTCACTACTACTTTGTTGCGCAGGATATACATGAACAGGCCAGTTCTTCTCATGCTCAGTATCAGCAATTAAGTAAAAAATTGCGCTATACCGATATTCTTTTTCGTTTTCAACGCCTGCTGACCCTGCAATCAAAAGCCTGCTCTAAGATTGCCTACTCTATCAGATACCAACAAAAATATGTTTATGATACCTATCTGACTCAGGCTTTAGTTCATCTTGATAAGAGCTTATCCAACCTCGAGGCCCGAAATGATTTACCTTTATCGCTACTCCAATCGTTACGGCATCTGCTAAAGAATCTAAAGGCTATTGATGCCCAGTTAAGCAATATTGAATCAGAGCAATCGGTAAATACCGAAACTATTCAGGACAATAAGCTGGCCGATGATAAGCTCACGGGCTTAAAGGATATATGGTCAAGGATTTCGCTTAACCTGACGCCACAGTCGGTACTGTTCCGGCATGCGGTCAGGATGTCTATCGTGCTGTGCGTTGGCTACGCCATTATTCAACTGGCCGAACTACAAAACGGCTATTGGATTATGCTAACCAGCCTGTTTGTCTGCCAACCTAACTACAACGCCACCCGTACCCGCCTTACATTAAGAGTGGTTGGTACGCTGGCCGGTATTCTTCTTGGATTACCCATTTTATACTTTGTCCCCTCCCAAGAAGGACAGCTGATACTGATCGTTATCAGCGGTGTACTATTTTTTGCCTTTCGCCACGTACGCTATGCCTATGCAACGATGTTCATTACCCTGCTGGTGCTATTTTGCTTTAATTTATTAGGGGAAGGATTCAGAGTAGCACTACCGAGAGTTATTGATACTTTTATCGGCTGTGGTATCGCTTGGGCAGCTGTCAGTTTTATCTGGCCGGACTGGAAGTTCAGGCATATATCACAGGCTTTAGACAAAGCTATTCACGCTAACTGTCGCTATCTGGATGCTATTTTAGAACAGTATCATCAGGGGAAAAATAACGGCGTTGATTACAGAATTGTGCGTCGTAATGCTCATAACTGTGATGCGGAATTGGCTTCGGTTATTTCAAATATGGCGGCAGAACCAAAGAAAGACAAACAACAGATAGACCGTGGATTTCGCCTGCTATGTCTTAACCATTCTTTGCTGGGATATATTTCAGCATTAGGTGCACATCGTGAACGGTTAACCGACAGCCCGGAAATATTACAGCTGCTGGATGATGCCGTTTGCTATATCTCAGACTCGCTGGAATCCGATCCGAATAACGTTGAACGGATCTCTCCATTATTAGAGAGTATTAACCAGCGAATTACTGAGCTGGACAGCACGTCTAAAAATCGGAATCAGTTAGTTACACAGCAGCTAGCGCTGATTATAGGGTTGTTACCCGAATTTATATCACTATCTCACAATATGTGTTCTGTAACGGATAACAGAACTCGACAACCGAATAATAGCAGCGCTAACGCCTGAGTAAATAAAACGTTTGAATAGATAAAAAACTGGCGTCATTTGATCAACTATTTAGTAGCACTTCAGGTGTTCTAACAGTTCATTGCGTATTGATTCAGGCAATGCAGCAGAATGACAACCTTCTATTGCGCCGGCTAAATAAAACAATAACTCGGAACTAACATCTTTTTTTATCGCCCTAACCCTTATATAGCTATTTATGGCGCCGAAGTTAATTAAATCTCCAACGCTAATAATGCCGGCTCTCCTTAACAGGCGTTCAATTGATATATTGAGATTTGGTAAATCTTTGAGTCTGGCCCCTTCTGGTTTACTCTTCTCTTCAATGTCATTTATCGCCGCTGAAAGTGAGTAACTCACTAATTCATCCAATAGCTCGCGCTCATTCCATAATGATTCATTAACATGGAAGTAACGCATCAATACTGGGGCCCCTCTTTTACGATAAACAAACTGGGCCATGCCGTGGGTAATAAACACCGTTTCCAAATTTCGGTTAGCCCTGAGATAAAATTTTCGCTCTGATACTAACCCGAACATCACTTTATGTTGGCAAATGCCATATCCGCCAAACATCGAACGTGAGGTCAGTTTTCCTAAGCCACTAAAATATTCGATGACCTCACTCACTAATTGCTTGGTCTCCTTCCTGTCCACTTTATCTCCTCATATCAATACATTGATCGTTAATTAATGGAACTGCTTACCTGAATAATTAATTTCCAACATAACTAAATTACAAAAAACATCTAGCTTTAATAATCAGTTAATCGGGATTTCATTACAAATTTGCGATACACCCTGAAAATAGTTGATTTTCGGCCACACCTCATATACTGTATATAAACACAGTACATAAGGAGGCGCTATGATCACTCACTTAACGAAGCAAATGAATAACAACTCTTCGCATACAATGCCCCACGTTATGGGTGAGAATTCAACTCATCTTAGCCATACCGGTTTAGTCAGTGAAATCATTTATGATCCGCAAAATCCATTTACCTTTCACCTACTATTACCTTTTGTACAGCAATTAAGTCACCAGCCGCGCTGGCAACTTTGGCTCGCCCCTGACCGCCGAATCAACCGTTATTGGATAAATAGCTTAGGATTACCGGCACAAAAGACCATTAGCTTAAGTTCTCTATCTACAGAAAAAAGCGTCGAAATGATGGAAAAAGCGCTTAGTAGTGGCAACTTTAGTAGCGTTATTGCCTGGCTACCGGTCATAACAGCGGAAATCAAAGAGAGATTGCAACATGCAGCTAAGCTGGGGGATTGTTATGGCTTTATTTTACAGCCATCCTCTATGGTTCAGGTTAACCTGCCATTTAACAATATGCATTGGCACTAAACATATTCTCCAATGGAAAAATAAGACGGGTATATCTTAATATCCAAATGAAACTATTACGCGGGCAATATCTTTGCAACTTACGCCGCGCCAACTTATTCTAAATACCCTATCGTCTTAGAGGGGTATCTGGTCAGTTACTTAGATAAATGAGTAAGCTACTCATAAGAAAGTCAAAAAATGCATAATTATACCGTTGAGGTAAATATTCAATTATGAGTATCTTCATTTCAGCGCTTTCTAGTATTAAATTGTCAATAAGTCAACTATTGAGCAATTCATTTCTTGTTTGTCCGAATATTAATCTTTTCACTTCATTTCATTTCAATATATTACCAAACAATACACATCATCTTTAATATCAATAGCTTGAATTATAATAAATATACTTACCTGACATTGATTAACATAAAATTTAATGTAATTTAATGTTACAAACAGTAATCATCTTAGAGCACTAAAAGCTAAATACCCCTAATAAAATTATTTGTTATTAATCCCAATTCGAACTTAAATGCATTTGAGAATTATTCTGTACACACAATGAGTGTTTATTAAATAAGTGCTATTAGTGAGTTAGGTATGTTAATATTGTTGCCAATCAAGATATTTTTGTGTGCTTTTGACACGCAAGACTTGTAACTTTTCTTACACGTTGTAAACTTTACCTTGATTGGGTTGTTTTATAGATCTAGATTCTCGATGTCTGTCATGGATTGACATGGGTACTTTAACTTCGAACTTTAAAACTAGATTTGTTTAACACTAACTTATATCACTACTATTTTAGATGATAACGAGGCTCAAAATGAAAAAGACAGTAATCGCATTGGCAATGGCGTTCGCTGGTTTTACTACAGTAGCGCAAGCAGCTCCATTAGATAACACTTGGTACACTGGTGCTAAAGTTGGTTGGTCTAACTACCACGACACCGGTTTTTATGACAACACGCTGAACAACAGCAATGACCAACCACACCAATTAGGTGCTGGTGCCTATATGGGCTACCAAGCTAACCAATATTTAGGTTTTGAATTAGGTTATGACTGGTTAGGTCGTATGACTTACCGTGGTGCTGATAGTGGCGCTTTCAAAGCACAAGGTATTCAACTTGCTGCTAAATTAAGCTACCCAATCATGAACGACCTTGACCTGTACACCCGTTTAGGTGCTATGGGATGGCGTGCAGATACTACTTATCATCCATCAACTGGTGGTGAGCATAAGAACCACGATACTGGCGTTTCTCCTCTGGCAGCAATCGGTGTTGAATATGCAATCACCCCGAGCATTGCTACCCGTTTAGATTACCAGTGGGTTAACAACATCGGTGACGGTGATAGCATTGGTACTCGTCCAGACAACGGCACCCTGAGCTTAGGTGTTGCTTACCGTTTTGGTCAGACTCAACCAGCTCCAGTTATCGCAGTTCCAGTTGTTGAAACTAAGCGTTTCACGCTGAAGTCAGACGTTCTGTTCGCGTTTGCTAAATCAAACCTGAAGCCAGAAGGTCGTCAAGCACTTGATCAACTGTACAGTGAGTTAAGCTCAATCAACCCACAAAACGGTTCTATCGTTGTTCTTGGCTTTACTGACCGCATCGGTTCAGAGCAAGCTAACCTTAAACTGTCTGAGCAGCGTGCAAATTCAGTTGTTAGCTATTTAGTCTCTAAAGGCATCCCAGCTGATAAGATTTCTGCTCGTGGTTTAGGCAAAGCTAACCCAGTTACCGGTTCTACCTGTGACAACGTTAAAGCTCGTGCAGCGCTGATCGACTGCTTAGCGCCAGACCGTCGTGTTGAAATCGAAGTTACTGGTGCTAAAGACATCGTGACTGAAGTTAAAGAAGTTGTTCAAGACGTTAAAGCAAAAATGTAATTTGCTTTCTGCTTGACACAAAAACCCCGCTTCGGCGGGGTTTTTTTATGGTTGGTCTCAAGCTGTAAATTTTATCAGGCAAAAGACATATTCTACTATTCCAACAAACTATTTATCGTTGTTATCGGAAGTCAGAATTGCTTTTAAATCCTGTTTCAATAATGACATCTGATTGGCGTACTGCTCTTTTCTTTCTGCATCTTCAATCAGTTGAACAATAGTTTCCGACAGGGTAGCCCCCCTGCGCTGCGATAAACCGGAAAGTCTCTGCCACACAAGAAATTCAAGATCGATTGATTTCTTGCGGGTATGCTGCTGCTCAGCGTTAAAATGACGCTTACGTCGAGCCCTGATAGTTTGCTTTAACCGATTGTCTAAATCTGGATTAATATGTGCATTAATCCATTCCTGAACCTTATGAGGCTCATTTTCCAACCGGAGTAGTTCATCAATAATCTCTTGAGCTGCGCTGTATTCGATGTAGCGTGTGATTGCTTCACCTTCTCTATGCTTTTTAACCAGATATTTCCATTTCCAGCCGCTTTCTAAATTATCTAACTGCTGATATTTCATAAAACACCCGCTGAGTGACCGCGTAACATTTCTAGCATAGCAGCTTTTATCGCCATCTGAACATCCTAATAGCATATGTTTTAGCGCCATTGGCTATAATATTTATCAGACAAACACCTAACTGCATTACTGGTGGTATGAACTCCGCGCGATTCTTGTATAATCGCGTTTTCCTTTTTGAATAAAACAGCGAATACTTTGACTATCAACCGACTTGAATGGCAACAGCTGTTGCCGAATACCTCTGACTATGCGGACATTTTCGAACGAGAATATCGTCGCGAACCGCTGGACATTGAAATAACACAGCCGCGTCTACAAAAGTCTTTAGCCACATTCTGTAATCAGCACCCAATGGCCTCACCATTTATGCTGATTAAAGCTGTGGATAGCCGGGCATACCTGTCTTTAATTCATCAATCTGTAACCCGCTTGTTGCCTCCGCGTACAGATATTATTGGTAGCCACTATGACATCGATAATGGCACAGTAAGCCGCAGCGATGCGAAGAGCAGCAGTGACAACTTTGCGGCTACCAGCAATTGCTTATATGAAGAGTGGATTGAGGCTGAACAGCTATTAGGTTGTTTACGCAAGCATGGCGATGGTTATAACCTAGAGCCCGGACTGGTTCATAAAGCAAACGGCGGCGTACTGATTTTATCTGTGCGAACTTTACTGGCTCAACCCCATTTATGGTTCCGCTTAAAGCAAATCGTGACCAGCCATTGCTATCAGTGGTTCACCAATGATGAAAGCCGCCCGTTGCCGTTGTCAGTTCCTTCGATGCCATTAGATTTGAAGGTTATCCTCGTTGGCGACCGCTATGGTCTGGGCGATCTACAAGAACTTGAACCAGAGCTGATTGAACGGGCTATTTATACCGAATTTGAAGCCGATCTGGCGATTACAGAAAGCGAAGATATGGCGACATGGTGTAGCTATCTCAATGCTATCGCCTATGATGCACGACTGCCAGAGCTGGACAGCAGCGCATATCCGGCATTGCTCAAAATAGCCGTAAGGAAAAGTGGCGATCAGGATAAGTTACCGCTCTGCCCTCAGTTGCTAAGCGGTCTGTTAATTGATGCCACTCAATATGCCGAATCTAAGATTACCGCCGACTCAGTGGCACAGGCTGAGCAAGAGAAAGTCTGGCGCGAAAGCTATCTGGCCGAAATGGTTCAGGATGATATCGCGCTTGGTCAGTTAAGAATTGAGACTGAAGGTTATGTTATCGGTCAAATTAACGGGCTATCGGTGCTAGAGTATCCTGGTCATCCAAGAGCGTTTGGTGAGCCATCCCGCATCAGCTGTGTGGTTCACATTGGCGACGGCGAGATCATGGATGTCGAGCGTAAAGCTGAATTAGGTGGCAATCTGCACGCTAAAGGCATCATGATCATGCAGGCCTTTATTGCCTCTGAACTGGCCTCTGACCAACAGTTTCCATTCTCCAGCTCGATCGTTTTCGAACAGTCATATGGTGAAGTTGACGGTGACAGCGCTTCATTGGCCGGTTTATGCGCGTTAATCAGCTCACTTTCACTGCAGCCGATAAATCAGCAAATAGCGGTGACCGGTTCTGTCGATCAGTTTGGTAATGTACAGACGATTGGCGGCATCAATGAAAAAATTGAAGGATTTTTCGATGTCTGTAATGACCGCGAATTAACCGGAACTCAAGGCATTATTTTTCCGCTAACCAATATCCGTCACCTTTGTTTAAAAGATGAAGTTGTTGAGGCGGTTAAAGCAGGCCAGTTTCACCTATGGGCCGTTGAACATGTCCATGACGTGTTGCCATTACTGATTGGTTTGCCATACGTTGATGAAAATAAGCCAAGCGTACTCAGTGCTATTCAGGAACGTATCCTACAGGCCGGTGGTGGCGATCGTAGCCGTTTACCATGGCCGTTGCGTTGGATTAATTGGTTTAATCGTGGCTGATCGGACTTGTTCAGCTTACAAGTGTAAGCTAATCTAAAGGCAGAATACCTAAAGGGTATACTACCCTCTTACATATTAAAAATAAGGTTAGTTCAATTATGGTTGAGAAACGCGAATCCTATACGAAAGAAGATCTACTTGCTTCAGGCCGTGGTGAACTGTTTGGCGCAGGCGGACCTCCACTACCAGCACCGAATATGCTGATGATGGATCGCATTGTCAAAATGACTGAAACCGGTGGTCAATATGACAAAGGTTATGTTGAAGCTGAGTTAGATATCAATCCTGACCTATGGTTTTTTGGCTGCCATTTTATTGGCGACCCTGTAATGCCGGGATGTTTAGGTCTAGATGCTATGTGGCAACTGGTGGGCTTCTATTTAGGCTGGCTGGGCGGTGAAGGTAAAGGTCGTGCACTCGGCGTTGGTGAAGTTAAGCTGACCGGGCAAGTCCTGCCAACCGCGAAGAAAGTAACCTATCGCCTGCACTTAAAGCGCATTGTTAATCGCCGCCTGATCATGGGTCTGGCAGATGGTGAAGTGTTGGTTGACGGTCGCGTTATTTATACCGCCACCGATTTGAAGGTTGGCCTGTTTAAAGATACTAGCGCTTTCTAAACCCCTCTTTGTTTTATAGTAAAGGCGTTCTGATTCCTTCTGGTAATAAGAACGTCTTTAATGATTTAATCTACAATCGAGCTTCTCTTTTTAAATCCCCCCGTCATAACAAACCAATAATATTCTCTGAATTAGCTAAACTGATAGCCATAGGATAAATCCTGTTAGGTATCAGTAGACTTGACCCCCAACAAATCGCCATAATGGTGTTATCACGTGGTTACCATGGAGTTATGATGAATCAGGAAAAGCTCTATATTGAGAAAGAACTGAGTTGGTTATCGTTCAATGAGCGGGTATTACAAGAAGCTGCAGACAAAAGTAATCCTCTTATCGAGCGCATCCGTTTTCTAGGCATCTACTCCAGCAATTTAGATGAATTCTATAAAGTACGCTTTGCCGATGTCAAAAGACGGATACTGATCAAACAAGAGCAAGGCTATGCATCCAGCTCAAAACACGTTCTGAAAAAAATTCAGTCTAAAGTCCTTAAAACCGATCTTGAATTCGACAATTTATATAACGAGCTCTTGCTTGAAATGGCCCGTAATCAGGTATTCCTGATTAATGAACGTCAGCTATCTGAAAATCAGCAACTATGGCTACGCCACTATTTCAAAAATCAGCTCAGACAGCACATTACCCCGATCCTATTAAATAATGACATCAGCCTGTTAGAGTTTCTCAAAGATGACTACACCTATCTGGTAGTGGAAATCGTCATTAATGCAGAAAACACACAGTATGCTTTATTAGAAATTCCATCAGATAAAGTCTCCCGCTTTATTACACTTCCGCCAGAACCGCCAAGAAGACGTAAACCAATGATCCTATTGGACAACATTCTTAGATTCTGTTTGGATGATATTTTTAAAGGCTTTTTCGACTATCAATCATTGAACGCTTACTCGATGAAAATGACCCGAGATGCGGAATATGACTTAGTCAATGAAATGGAGTCCAGTTGGCTAGAATTGATGTCTTCCAGCCTGAAGCAACGCCTGACGGCAGAACCGGTCCGGTTTGTCTATCAGCGCGATATGCCTAATGATATGGTGGAAATTTTACGCCAGAAGCTGGGGATTTCATCCTATGACTCGGTCATTCCCGGCGGGCGCTATCATAATTTTAAAGACTTCATTAGCTTTCCAAACGTAGGTAAAGCTAATCTGGTTAATAAGCCCCTGCCTCGTTTAAGGCATATCTGGTTTGATAATTTCCGTAATGGCTTTGATGCCATCAGAGAACGGGACGTTCTGCTCTATTATCCTTACCATACCTTTGAACACGTACTGGAATTAGTCCGTCAGGCTTCATTTGACCCCAGCGTGCTGGCGATTAAGATCAATATTTATCGGGTAGCTAAAGATTCCCGAATCGTTGAGTCGATGATCAATGCGGCCCATAACGGCAAGAAAGTAACGGTGGTGGTTGAACTGCAGGCCAGGTTTGACGAAGAAGCCAATATTCATTGGGCTAAACGCCTGACTGAAGCCGGTGTTCACGTTATATTCTCTGCGCCGGGGCTAAAAATTCATGCAAAATTATTTTTAATATCTCGTCTTGAAGACGGTCAGATCGTGCGTTATGCCCATATCGGTACCGGAAATTTCAACGAAAAAACTGCCCGCCTGTATACGGACTTCTCGCTTCTGACCGCAGACTCTCGAATTACTAACGAAGTCCGGCGGGTGTTCAACTTTATTGAAAACCCTTACAGACCGGTGAGCTTTGAGCATTTACTGGTTTCTCCGCAGAATTCTCGCCTGATGTTGAATAAACTCATCGACAGAGAGATATCCTATGCGCAGGCTGGATTAGGCGGCGGTATTACGCTGAAAATTAATAATCTGGTAGATAAAGAACTTATCGATCGACTTTATGCGGCATCCGGTGCCGGAGTCAGAATTCGTCTGATTGTCAGAGGGATGTGTTCTTTGGTACCCAATATCCCCGGTGTGAGTGAAAACATTCAGGTCATTAGTATCGTAGATCGGTATTTAGAACACGCCCGTGTTTATATCTTTGATAATCAGGGTGACAGTCAGGTATTTATTTCATCTGCCGACTGGATGACGCGCAATATCGACTATCGTATCGAAGTGGGTGTTGCAATATTGGACCCGGTTCTAAAACAGCGAGTACTCGACATTATTGATTTACAACTTTGTGATACAGTCAAAGCGCGAATCATTGATAAAGAATTAAGTAATCAATATGTTATGCGAGGTAATCGCAGGAAGGTCCGATCGCAAATCGCTATCTATGAATATTTAAAGACGCTGGAACAACCCGCCGTTATTCCGGAACAATCAGGTTCATCTGAGCAATAATAACTATGCCTTTAAACGAGTCCTCAGTAGCTAAGCCGCAAGAAATTGCGGCTATTGATTTAGGTTCTAACAGTTTCCATATGGTTATTGCCCGCGTCGTAAACGGCGCACTACAAATTTTAGGGCGCTTAAAACAACGAGTCCATTTAGCCGAAGGTCTTGATAAAGACAACTATTTGAGTGAAGAAGCCATGGAACGCGGCTTGGCTTGCCTGAGTTTGTTTGCTGAGCGCCTGCAAGGTTTCTCGCCGGACAGCGTAAGGATTGTCGGAACTCATACCTTACGACTGGCGGTAAATAGTGAAGAATTCCTATCAAGGGCAAAACATATTCTGCCCTATCCCATCGAAATTATTTCCGGTCAGGAAGAAGCACGCCTGATTTATATGGGTGTCGCACATACCCAACCTGAAAAAGGTCGAAAGCTGGTTATAGATATTGGCGGTGGCTCAACCGAGATGGTAATAGGTGAGGATTTCAGCCCTACCTTAGCCGAAAGCCGGCGTATGGGATGCGTGAGCTTTTCTAAACAGTTTTTTCCTGGTGAAGAAATTAGTAAACAACATTTTCAGCGTGCACAGCTCGCCGCAGAACAAAAATTAGAAAATTTATCCTGGCAGTACAGAGTTGAAGGATGGAAATTTGCTTTAGGTGCATCAGGTACCATTAAAGCCGTTAATAATGTCATTGTTGAAATGGGTGAAAAAGACGGCGTTATTACCCCTGAGCGCTTAGCTCTGGTTGTTGAACGAGTATTAAAATTCCGCTCGTTTAAATCTATCAATTTGCCGGGCCTATCTCCTGACCGTCAAAGCGTGTTTGTTCCCGGTTTAGCTATCCTATGCGGCGTATTTAATGCTTTATCAATTAAAGAACTCCGGCTCTCTAATGGTGCACTTCGGGAAGGTGTCCTTTATGAAATGGAAAGCCGCTTCAGGCATCAAGATATTCGAAGCAGAACGGCGATCAGCTTGGCAGAACACTACAATATAGATCGGGAACAGGCCGCAAGAGTATTAGAAACAACTCATACTCTCTATTCTCAATGGGTTACTGATAACCAGGATTTAGCCCATCCACAGCTGGAAGCGTTACTCGGCTGGGCGGCTATGCTGCACGAAGTGGGTTTAAGTATTAACCATAGCAATATGCAACGCCATTCAGCCTATATCCTGCAAAATACTAACCTACCGGGGTTCAATCAGGAACATCAGCTCTTATTAGCTACGCTGGTGCGTTTTCATCGTAAGAGCATCAAACTCGATGAATTACCTAGATTCAATTTAGTAAAAAAACGTCAGGTTATCCCGCTGATTCAATTATTACGCTTGGCCATATTGTTAAACAATCAACGGCAGTCGACTACCGCTCCGGATTATTTCCGACTGGTTAGCGATGACAATCATCTGTCATTATTCTTTCCGCCAGATTATCTGAATATAAACGCCCTAGTTCTGGCCGACCTTGAACGGGAACAGGAATATTGGGATGAAGTTACCGGTTGGAAGCTAAGTATAAAAAGTGACGCTTAAAACCTAATGCTTGTTAGTTAAGCATTTCTATATGATGTGACTCCACTCAATCGTCATCCCGGCGAAAGCCGGAACGCGAGCCGTAGGTGAAGCAAACATTCGCGTAGCGAATGGCCCAAAGGGTGAGCGAAGCGAATCATCCAGGTTTTAGCTAACCCGCTGGCATTTAGCCTAAGGGCTGGACCCCGTTTTTCAACGGGGTGACGAGGGTAATGGTTCCGTGATAACTAGGTGAATCATTGGCTTACGTTTATTGACTGCCCTTAACTGATCGGCATTACGCTTAAAGCCAATATTTCTTTTAGTCAGTAAAAAGCCCCGATTTCAAATCGGGGCTTTTAGCTATTCATTATCGAACTTATGGCTCAGTGGTACTTAGAATTTATAACCAACGCCGAACATAAATGCGAACGGGTCAAGACGAGTACTAACGGTGTGTCTTTCGCCATCGGCAGTCCTAAATTTGACATCAGTATCAATATTCATCCACCAAACTGAAGTATTCACCATCCAGTTTTTATCGATGTTGTAGTCAACACCGGCCTGTAATGCCACACCCCATGAATCGTCAACGCTTAAATCACTTAAGCCAGCACCTTTACCAGTGCTGTTAAAATCTTCGCTGAAGAATGTGGTGTAGTTAATACCGGCACCTAAATATGGACGCCACTGGCTTTCTGCATTGCCGAAGTAATATTGGGCCATCAATGATGGAGGCAATTGCTTAACTGTCGCAATGTTACCCAATGGTCCAACGCCTACATCATGCTTAAATGGCGTTGCGCCTAATAATTCAATACCGATGTTATCAGTAATCATATAGCCGAAAGTTAAACCAAGCTGAGTATTGTTACTGACATTAAATGAACCTAAACCCAACACATTGTCAGACCCTTCATTTGGTCTGACCGTTACCGATCCAGCACGAAACAGAAAGTCACCGGCCTGATGAGCAAAAGTGATTGACGGCGCTAACGTTGCAGCAATAAGGCATACCAGAGGGAGTTTTTTCATAATCCATATTCCTTTTAGGGTTAATATGCGGAGAAATATACCCCGTTAGGAGTAAAATTGATTCAATCGAGATCACAGTTTTGAGCTAATTTTAATAAAACAGTGAACTTATCAAATTTTAACTCCACCAATATTTATACATATTTGATCAAGATCAATTGCGCCAAGAATGCAACGCATAAACAACCTGATTGTTGAATTTTTCATCTGATAACGGCAGGCCGAAATTAACTCAATTAATTCCTAATCGTTATTATTTAATAAGTGATTAAAGATAAAATCAGCAGTGGCGATAGCCAATTTGCTTAAAAGGATAAACAATAAAATACAAGACTAATTATGAACAGGTTACAATCACTGCCGATCCAAACCATTTGAATCTTGTTTTTTCAGGAGATGTTATGTCCATCACGGCCAATTCACTATCCCGTGACAGCGTTAATTTTATACGTAATCAGCTATCCAGCTTTATTATGCTGGCCTTGCTGACCTCTTTTATCATGGTCGCACTATTACATGCGCTGGCACCCGATTTATCAGAACTACAGGCATTGGTCAGTAATGCCGTTGGCGGTGTAACACCCATGAGTCGAAGCGAGCTCAGAGCGATTGTCGCAGCAATGCCAAAAGAACAACAGATTGCTATTGCTGAGGCGACAATACCGCTAGTTACCGCGACAGCAGGAAGCTTCTTGATCAGCAATCTGCTACTCACTGCTGGCGTAATAACCTTGGTTCAACAGGTTTCAAATCAGCAAGCAACAAGTGCCATTCGAGCGCTTGGGGCTTCTGTCCATATATTACCGAAACTGCTTATTCTGTTTATTATCTCAGCCTTTGTTATTTTAATCGGGCTATCGTTCTATTTTTTACCGGGCATCTTTTTGACTTACGCTCTGGTCCTGTCGCCGGCCATTCTGATAAGTTCTCAGAAAGGAATCATTGATTCCATTACCATGAGCTGGAAAATAGCCTTGGCTAATATCAAAATTATCCTGCCGGCCTTTTTGTTTGCAATATCAGTGGAATTTCTTCTTTATGCACTCACCATTGAAATGGCAATGCGCTCCTCAATCGTGGTATCAATATTATTGGTCGGTGCAGGGAATTTAATCACAGCATATTTTTTAGTCTACCTGTTCAGGTTCTATATGTTGGTTAAGCAATAAGTAAAAAGCAAAACGGCGAGTTTTAAACCCCGCCGTTTCGCTTTTGTAACTAACCGTTGTAACTAACTGTTGTAACTAAATAGTTACCCTTACTCTTCAGTGTTTAAAGCGCTTTCTTTACTTTGAATAAGTTTAAGAGCCAGATAGAGATCGGGAACTAATAGAATGTCTTCTTCTTTCATTGCTGGCCGATTGTCTTTAAACCAACGGGTTAATTCTGTCCTTCTCCCCGCCAGTACTAACTTCACTTTGCGCACCTTCAAATCACGCTTTAGCTCATCAATCGCGGCTAACACGCTGATGTCTGCGTAGGTAAAACTTGCCACAGCATCTATCACCACCCAGCGCGGCTGAAAAGGTGTACTATCAACCAAGTTGAGAATCCGTCGCTTAAAATAAGCAACGTTGAAATAGGTCAGCGGAGAGTTAAACCGATACATCATCACCCCCGGCACAGCCTTAACGTTATGGCTATTTCCCAGAGAATGGATCATACCATCCTCATTGACACCTAATAATTGCTCAGTAGGTCTGAACACCGTACGCAAAAATTGCAGTAATCCAAGAAGAACAGCCAGCCCGATACCTTGAATAACGCCAATTAATAATACGCAGACAAAAGTAAAGCAGGCTAAACGAAACGCTGATTTATTGCGTTTTCTCAGTCCCCAAATGCCACGCAAATCCATTAGAGACCATGCTGCATATATCAGTACAACGCCTAAAGCCGATACCGGGATATATTTAAGCGGCTGAGTGAAAAAAAGAACCACTAGAGCTATCACTAAAGCGGCAATAATAGAAACCAGCTGGCTTTTACCACCATTAGAGTCATTAACCGCAGTACGGGAGTCGGCCCCGCTAATGGCAAACCCTTGTGATAAGCCAGACATGATATTTGCCATGCCTAGCGCTCTGAATTCAACGTCAGCATTAATTTCGTAACCATTTTTAGCCGCAAAACTCCGGGCGGTAAGCATCAGGCTCACAAAGCTAATAAGCGCTAAGTTAAGAGCCGGAATAACCAGGTCACGCATCAATCCCGGCTGAAAGTCGCCCCAATGAACGACGGGCAGACCGGACTCAAATCCTACCCCGCCAATGGTTAAAATTCCGTATTGCTGAACGGAACATCCCCATGCCAGGGCAGTAGTGATGATAATAGCGATCAAAGGCGCTGGCCATTGACTACGGAATCGCTTAATAACGATCAGAATAACCAAGGTTAATGCTGACATCGCTAAAGTCAGTAAATGGCTATTTAGAATTTGGCCGGGCAAAGCAATTATTTTTTCAATCAGCTGATTTTCGTTCAGCTGAATTCCCAAAACCTTACCCAGTTGCCCGACCATAATAGTGACGGCAACCCCATTTAATAAACCGGAAAGAATAGGATGGGAAAGCAAATCTGCCAGAGCGCCTAGTCGAAATTTACTGGCCAGAAGACACCACCCTCCCATCATCAAGGTCATCATAATGGTCAACTGCCAGTGAAGCTCAAGATCGCCGGCCGCCAATGGTGTCACTACCGCCGCAATAACCGCACAGGTCGTTGCATCAGGCCCGACAATCAACTGACGAGAAGAGCCAAATAGCGCATAAGCTATCATGGGTAAAATACAGGAATATAAACCAACAATGGCGCCAACGCCGGCCAGTTCGGCATAAGCAATAGCAACCGGTAGCGCTACGGCGGCTACCGATAACCCGGCTCTGATATCCGGTTTCAGCCAACGTCTATCGTATGCTAATAAACTTTTTAATCCCGGCATCCAGTTTAAAAGGACTCTTCCGAACATTTTATCCTCTGTCGGCAACGACAATGTCAGCAAATACATAGGGTCTGTGATTTTAATGATAGAACATAATGCTTGGCTAGATAGGCGCTGACAAGGCCGATTATTGCTATATTTCGCTTTTCAGCCATAAAGTTACCTCACCGCCTCGTTTTAGCACTTTTCCCCCATGCTTAAAAAGAATACGATAGGCTTTCTAAATATCACTAATAATAACGGGAGTGCTAATGGCTAAGATTAGTTTTGTCGGACTTGGCGTTATGGGATACCCCATGGCTCGCCACCTGCAAAAAGCAGGACATGACGTAACAGTTTACAACCGGACCACCGCCAAGGCAGAACAATGGGTCAAAGAATTCGGTGGAAAACTGGCATTAACTCCGCGTGAAGCTGCTATCGGTGCCGACATGGTAATGACCTGTGTCGGTAATGATAATGACGTTCGCTCAGTATATTACGGCGACGACGGTATTTTTGCCGGAGCCGAGCCTGGAGCCCTGCTGATTGACCATACAACTGCCTCAGCTGATTTGGCTAAAGAACTCTATCTCGCAGCTAAAAAGCAAGGGTTTGATTTCCTTGACGCTCCAGTATCCGGAGGCCAGGCTGGTGCAGAGAATGCGGTCCTGACCGTTATGTGTGGTGGAGATGAAGAAGTATTTAAACGCGCAGAACCTGTGCTTAGCGTTTATGGCAAAGCGGTAACCTTAGTTGGTGCCAGCGGCTGTGGCCAACTATGTAAAATGGCAAATCAACTCTGTATTGCAAACGTTTTAGCCGGCGTTTCTGAAGCAGTACGCTTTGCTCAAAAGGCCGGTTTAGACGTTAATATCGTGCGTGACGTCGTTAAAATGGGGTCAGGCAGTTCATGGCAGTTAGAGAACCGGGCCGCAACTATGGCTGAAGGTAAATTTGACTTTGGCTTTGCCATTGACTGGATCCGCAAAGATTTAGGGTTCTGTTTTGAGGAAGCTGAACGCAACGGCGCTAAGTTACCTTTTGCTAAACACATTGATGAAGCTTATGCCGAATTGCAACAGCGTGGACTTGGCAGCTGCGATACCTCAGCGTTAATCTGTATTCTTGATGATAAATAATTATCAGTAACACTGGCGGCGGGTATAATCCTGCCGCCAAATTCGGTATAGTCAGCAGCCAGCTGACCAATGGAAAGATTTATGAAGCAGTTTCTTGATTTTCTGCCCCTGATTGTTTTTTTTGCCGTTTATAAACTTTATGACATCTATATGGCTTCCGGTGCGCTTATTGCTGCAACCGCACTTGCTGTTATCTATAGTTTAATAAAATTCCGTAAAGTTGAAAAAATGATGATAGTGACGTTTGTCATGGTCGTTATTTTCGGTACGTTAACCATCGTTTTCCACTCAGATGAGTTTATTAAGTGGAAGGTCACGGTTATCTATGCCCTTTTCTCTCTAGGCCTTTTATTCAGCCAGTTTGTTCTGAAAAAGACCTTAATTAAAACGATGCTCGGCAAGGAAATTACGTTACCTGAACACGTCTGGACTAAGCTGAATATTGCATGGTCGCTGTTCTTTCTTGCCTGTGGACTCCTTAATATCTATGTCGCCTTTTGGTTATCACAGGATATCTGGGTTAACTTCAAGGTATTCGGTTTAACCGGCCTGACCTTAATCTTCACGTTGATAAGTGGCGTTTATATTTATCGCCATATTCCGGAAGAACAAAAAAATCCGGCGAGCGACAAACAAGATTAAAAAAATACAGCCTTTATATTTTGCCAACGCCGATATATCAAAAGTAACGTAAACTGATATAGCAGAGCGGTTGAGTTGTGGCCCATCATTAGCGCCATTATCTTTAAACTTTAATAGACCTAATCAGAATAGCACTATGAGCAAACAAGAACGTACTCCCCATGGGGAGCTAGTACTGCGTACATTAGCCATGCCAGCTGACACTAACGCCAACGGTGATATATTTGGTGGCTGGATCATGTCACAAATGGATATCGGCGGCGCTATACTGGCTAAAGAAATGGCCCGTGGCCGCGTAGTGACCGTAGCTGTTGATGCTATTACTTTTCTTAAGCCCGTCACCGTGGGAGACGTCGTCTGTTGTTATGCCCACTGTATCCGTACCGGTCGTAGCTCGATTACGGTAAATATGGAAGTCTGGGTTAAGAAAGTCTCTTCAGAGCCTATCGGACAACGCTATTGCGTTACAGAGGCCATATTTACCTATGTTGCGGTAAGCGACGAAGGTAAATCGCGCGCGCTACCCGATGGTAAAAGAAATTATACTGCTGAGTAATCAGCGATATCTCGCGATAAAAATAACCGCCTAACGGCACTGAGATAGCCCGCATCCTCATACACGACCAATGATAAAACGGGCCGCATTCAGCGGCCCGTTTTATATTCAAGTTCAGGAAAATTAACGACTGGAGCTACTGGATTTTCGCCCCGCCGTCAATTTTAAAAATAATGGTCAGCGTTTTATCTTTAACCACCACGGGGGTATAACGCCATTTTTTCAGTGCAAGCTTCACATCTCGCTCAAACATTCTTGGCGGGGTTGCTGAAATAATTCTTACGTTCTCGATTCGTCCGTCTTCATTAATATCAAACATCACCTTAATTTCGCCTTCAATTCGGCGATCAAACGCTTGCTTTGGATATGCAGGCTCAACCTGCTTCAGGATCTTAGAACCCGTAGAAGGCGCGGCACCCTGTGCCGATGATTGTGGGCCACTGGTTACCGGACTAATATTACTGCTGGTCAGCGGAGATGCCGCAGGTTTATCAATATCAGCTTTTTCAACCGGTTCTTTTTTAGGCTCTTTCTTTGGCTGCTTTTTAGGTTTTTGAACCGGTTTGGGTTCCGGCTTTTTCTCTGGCTTAGGTTTCTCTATCGGTTTTTCCGCTGGCTTAGGTTCCGGAATAGGCTCAGGAATAACGACAGGTTCGGGTTCAGGAATAGGTTCTGGTTCGGAAACATCGGGTTCTTCTGGTTCACTTTTAGCTTCAGTAGCCTGAGTTTCTTGCTCTGCATTGGCCTGCGGAGCAGCAAACATTGCTGGATTGACCATCACAACATTCATTGGGGCCGCTTCTTCTGCGATCGGTATCTCAACCTGATCTTTAATTGAGGCAAAAACAAGCCCGCCAATAAGTGACGCATGAAGACAGACTGAAAATGTGATCGGCCAAGAAAAACGACGCGCTAAAAAGAACTTTTTCAAAAAATAGCCATTCCAATGTTTCAACGTAGGAAGAATTCTAAATGAAAATGGTAATGATATTCAATATCATTTTTAACATAATACCAGATAACAGACGGAAGTCTGATTTTAAACCGGTTATATAGGTTCTGATTTGCTAAAACTGATGATACCACTTGAAATTGGCATTGATGTATAAGATTAAATCACATAACTTAATCAGTGAGTTTACTCACCATGATAATGAGGATAGTGCTGTGTTATACCTAATTTATGCAGAAGATGTGGCAAATTCATTAGAACAACGCCTCGCAGCTCGCCCGGCTCATTTAGCCCGGTTACAACAATTGAAAGATCGGGATCGGCTGGTAGTCGCAGGCCCAAATCCTATTACAGACAGTGAAGAACCGAATTCTGATGGCTTTTCAGGTTCAGTGATTATTGCTGAATTCCCTAGCCTGGCTGAAGCTAAGAGCTGGGTAGATAAAGATCCATACATTGAGGCGGGTGTATATCAAAACGTCACTGTAAAGCCGTTTAAGCGCGTATTCTAAGCATATGGGGTTCCCGGCTGATATTGAGTCAGGAACCTCAAGCACTCCCACTTTAATCTTCCCCGTCACCATTCATAATTAATCGCGTAAAGCAGCGACCGTTGCTGGCGCCCTAGCTGCCTGTCGGCTCTGATACGGTGAATACGGTTATTTCTGCGAGATTGGCCTTCTAACCAACGGTTACGACGACGTTGAGATTGACGTAACATCCGCCAGCGGCCGACTTCTGTCCGAGTTCTTTGCATAATAATCAAAAAATACGTTTAACCAATAAAAGGTGGCACATTGTAACGCATATACTTTAATTAATAGGGTATTTAGACTAAAAATTAAGTAACAAGAATCTACAATTAGTTTAAAGAAGTGTTTTACCTTGCTGCAACTCTGCGTACACTCAGAGAGCTATTTTTTTGTTATTCAAAGGAAACGGGACAATAAATTCACAATGACCACATTCTATGCCGTTATGAGCTGGCTATTAGTATTTGGCTACTGGTTGTTAATTGCCGGTGTCACCTTAAGAATACTAATGAAGCGACGTACCGTTCCATCAGCCATGGCTTGGCTGTTGGTTATTTATATTCTTCCGCTGGTCGGAATCATCGCTTATCTTTTATTCGGTGAACTTCATCTTGGTAAACGCCGTGCTGAACGGGCACAAGAAATGTGGCCTTCCACTGTCAGCTGGCTCGGCGAGCTTAGAAGCTGCACCAAAATTTTCGCGACTCAAATTAGCCCGGTATCTGAACCGCTATTCCAACTGTGCGAACATCGACATGGCGTTCCTGCCGTTCGTGGAAACCAGCTCCAGTTAATGACCAGTTTCGATGACACCATAAAATCACTGATTCGTGATATTGAACTGGCCGAAAACAGCATAGAAATGGTGTTCTATATTTGGCAGGCCGGTGGGCAAGTTGATAACGTATCTGAAGCATTGATGGCAGCGGCCAGACGAGGCGTAAGATGTCGGATAATGCTGGATTCCGCAGGCAGCATGCATTTTTTCCGTACGCCCTACCCCGGATTAATGCGAAAAGCGGGTATCGAAGTTGTTGAAGCCCTGAAGGTTAACGTTCTGCGCGTATTTTTACGTCGCATGGACTTACGTCAGCACCGTAAAATTGTGCTTATCGATAACGATATTGCCTATACCGGCAGTATGAACATGGTCGATCCGCGCTTCTTTAAACAGGGTTCCGGCGTTGGGCAATGGATAGACTTAATGGCCCGGATACAAGGCCCTGTTGCGACGATTCTTGGTATCATTTATGCCTGCGACTGGGAAGTTGAAACCGGTAAGCGCCTTCTTCCTGAACCGCCAAACTATACGATGTTACCTTTTGAAGACGAAGCGGGTCATACGGTACAGGTTATTGCCTCTGGCCCCGGATTCCCTGAAGAAATAATTCATCAGGCGCTGCTCACTTCGGTCTACTCTGCTCGTAAGCAACTGATAATGACTACCCCCTATTTCGTGCCCAGCGATGATCTACTGCACGCTATTTGTACAGCGGCACTGCGCGGCGTTGACGTCAATATTATTGTTCCGAAGAAGAATGACTCTATTATGGTTGGCTGGGCCAGTCGCTCATTCTTCTCAGAGCTGCTTGAGGCCGGAGTCAAAATTCATCAGTTTGAAGGGGGGTTGCTACATACCAAAAGCGTTTTGGTTGATGGGCAGCTTAGCCTAGTCGGCACCGTAAACTTAGATATTCGTAGCCTATGGCTGAATTTTGAGGTTACCGTTGTGGTCGACGATCAGGCGTTTGGTCAAGATCTTGGCTGCGTTCAAGATGATTATATCGCCCGTTCGACAATACTAGACCCGGCTGAATGGGCTAAGCGACCAATGTGGCAACGCGTAATCGAACGTTTATTTTATTTTTTCAGTCCGTTACTATGACGGTTAAGATCCAATACTACCTTACAGACGGAACTCCTGATGGACATCACTGACTTTGATATAAATAACCGCTTAGATGAAGATGAAGCTCTCGATCAGGCTTATGACATTTTTTTAGAATTGGCCGTAGATAATTTAGATCCTGCTGACATCATCTTATTCAATCTTCAATTTGAAGAACGCGGTGCTGCCGAGCTGCTAGACCCTTCCGATGAATGGCTTGAGCATGTTGATTTTGATTTAAATCCCGACTTCTTTGCCGAAGTCATTATTGGGCTAACCAATCAACAAGATGAGATCGATGATATTTTTGCTCGAGTACTTATCTGTAGAGAAAAGAATAATAAATTCTGCCATATCCTGTGGAAAGAATAATTCGCATCACTCTCCCATTGTTGTCTGATTAGCATAGAAAAACCGCAGCTTATGGCTGCGGTTTTTCTATATTGCATTATCAAATAAATAATTTGAGTGAATAAACTCGGCCACCTGATCCACTATGTCTGGCATGGCGCATAATATCAGGTCAATAAGCCAGGAAACGTCGCTTTTACACCGGTCACAATAAATTCAATTCCCAGAGACATCAGCAGTAGACCCATAATACGCGTGATGACGTTAATTCCGGTCTGCCCGAGTAAACGAACTAATAGCGGAGCGGCTCGAAAAAGAAGCCAACAACAAAACGAAAACAAAGCTATTGCGACAAAGAAACCGAGATAATCCAACCAAGTGTTATAACGAGTACTCCAAACAATCGTTGAGCTAATAGCACCCGGCCCGGCCATTAAAGGCAACGCTAATGGGACGACTCCGACATTATCCCGAACCGTCGTTTCTGTTTTCTCCTGCTTATTTTGCTTATCTTCACCTAGCTTTCCGCTAATCATAGACATAGCAATAGTCACAATCAGAATTCCACCGGCAATGCGGAAAGAGTCGATCGAGATCCCAAAAATACGCAGTATTGCATCACCTAAAAATAACGAACACCAAAGAATAATGGCGACTGATAAGTTAGCCGTTAAGTTGGTTTTATCTCTGGCAGCCGGAGATTGGTAATTCGTCATACTAATAAATACCGGCAGAATTCCAACCGGATTAACTAGCGCGAACATACCAACAAGAAACTTAATGTATCCTGATAAATCCAGCATGGTATGGCCCATCATGGACTCCCAATTATATAAAGCAGAGGGTCAATTTGACTGGCGCTAATGTAATAGAATTATCTATGGTAATCCACCGTAAATATCCGAGAACATGGCTTAGCTATACAAAAAAGATAAGATATAAAGCCAATATAAACAAACTATTTTGAATAAATAGCTCAATGACTATGGTTGTCTGCATCATGGGCGAAATTAGGCGTGCTGAATGGTGTCAGCTTGTGATTATTGTGATTTAGATCACGATACAATAAATACTTAATAGGTAAGCTGTAATCAATGCAGTTGAAACAAGAAGATTTTCATCTGAACACACTGTAACAACGTATAAAAATATCTTCTAATAACAATATGTTAACTTAAACTTTTTCAGTAAGTAAATCGTATTGAGCTGGCCAGCTTTTCCTATACTTAATACTTGTATCGCGACTTACTCACTAAAAAAGTTTATCAATCTTAGGAGAGTCCCATGACAGTAAGTAATATCACTGAACTGAATGCGCTGGTTGCCAGAGTAAAGAAAGCTCAGCTTGAGTATGCTAATTTTACACAGGAACAGGTCGACAAGATTTTCAGAGCCGCAGCGCTCGCTGCCGCAAATGCCCGCATACCACTAGCTAAAATGGCAGTAGCCGAATCCGGTATGGGTATTGTGGAAGACAAAGTGATTAAAAACCACTTTGCCTCTGAATATATTTATAACAAATATAAAGATGAGAAAACCTGCGGTATTCTTGAAGAAGATGAAACCTTCGGCACCATTACCATTGCAGAACCTACCGGAATTATCTGTGGTATTGTTCCCACCACCAACCCAACCTCTACCGCAATATTCAAAGCGCTTATTAGCCTGAAAACGCGTAACGGTATAATTTTCTCGCCGCATCCGCGTGCTAAAAATGCAACCAATGAAGCGGCAAATATCGTGCTGCAAGCCGCTATTGAGGCCGGTGCACCAAAAGATATTATCGGTTGGATTGATGTTCCAAGTGTAGATCTCTCAAATCAGTTAATGCACCATCCTGATATTAACTTAATTCTCGCCACCGGCGGTCCGGGAATGGTTAAAGCTGCCTATAGTTCAGGAAAACCTGCTATCGGCGTAGGTGCGGGTAACTCACCGGTTGTTATTGACGAGTCTGCAGATATTAAGCGCGCCGTTGCTTCGATTTTAATGTCTAAAACTTTCGATAACGGCGTTATCTGCGCATCAGAACAGTCTGTCATTGTCGTTGATAAAATTTATGATGCGGTACGTGAACGATTTGCCTCCCACGGTGGCTATTTATTAGCAGGCAAAGAGCTTCAGGCAGTACAGGGGATTATTCTTAAAAACGGCAATATTAATGCCGATATCGTTGGCCAACCGGCAGTGAAAATTGCAGAAATGGCTGGAATAACCGTACCAGCAAGTACCAAAGTTCTGATTGGTGAAGTTACCGTTGTCGATGAGTCAGAACCTTTTGCCCACGAAAAATTATCTCCGATGCTGGCTATGTATCGGGCTAAAAATTTCGATGATGCCGTCAATAAAGCCGTCAAACTTGTTGCTATGGGCGGAATAGGACATACATCTGCACTGTATATCGATCAAGATAACCAAAGCGAGCGTATCGCTTACTTTGGCGACAAAATGAAAACGGCCCGTATTCTTATCAATACCCCAACCTCTCATGGTGGTATCGGTGACCTGTATAACTTTAAGCTGGCGCCATCACTAACATTAGGCTGTGGCTCTTGGGGCGGTAACTCCATTTCTGAAAACGTCGGTCCTAAGCATCTGATCAATAAAAAAACAGTAGCTAAGCGAGCTGAAAATATGTTGTGGCATAAACTCCCTAAATCAATTTATTTCCGTCGTGGTTCTCTACCAATTGCTTTAGAAGAAGTAGCCACCGATGGTGCTAAACGTGCATTTATCGTTACTGACCGTTACCTGTTTAATAACGGCTATGCAGATCAAATCACAAAAGTATTAAAACAGCATGGTATTGAAACAGAAGTATTCTTTGAAGTTGAAGCGGATCCGACCTTAAGTATTGTTCGCAAAGGTGCGGAGCAAATGAACTCCTTTAAACCGGATGTCATTATCGCATTAGGTGGCGGCTCCCCAATGGATGCGGCGAAGATCATGTGGGTCATGTATGAACATCCTGAGACTCATTTTGAAGAACTGGCATTACGCTTTATGGATATCCGTAAACGTATTTATAAGTTCCCTAAAATGGGCGTAAAAGCCAAGATGATCGCGGTAACCACAACATCAGGAACCGGTTCAGAAGTGACTCCTTTCGCCGTAGTGACGGATGATGCTACCGGGATGAAATACCCATTAGCCGACTATGCGTTAACACCAGATATGGCCATAGTTGATGCTAATCTAGTGATGAATATGCCGAAATCATTATGTGCTTTTGGTGGGTTAGATGCCGTTACTCACGCATTAGAAGCCTATGTTTCAGTATTAGCCAATGAATATTCTGACGGCCAAGCGTTGCAAGCGCTGAAGTTATTGAAAGAATATTTACCGCAGAGCTATAAAGAAGGGGCTAAAAATCCTGTTGCCCGTGAGCGAGTCCACAATGCGGCCACCATCGCAGGTATTGCGTTTGCCAACGCCTTCTTAGGGGTTTGCCACTCAATGGCTCATAAGTTGGGTTCTGAGTTCCACATTCCTCATGGCCTGGCTAACGCACTGTTAATCTCTAACGTTATCCGATATAACGCCAATGATAACCCGACCAAGCAAACCGCGTTTAGCCAATACGATCGCCCACAGTCACGCCGTCAATATGCTGAAATTGCCGATCACTTAGGTTTGTCCGCACCGGGAGACCGTACTGCTGCCAAAATTGAGAAATTGTTAGGCTGGCTGGATGAAATTAAGAAAGAGCTGGATATTCCATCCTCTATTCGTGAAGCCGGCGTGCCTGAAGCTGAATTCTTAGCTAAAGTCGATAAGTTATCTGAAGATGCCTTTGACGATCAGTGTACTGGTGCAAACCCACGTTATCCGTTGATTTCAGAGCTTAAAACGATCTTATTAGATACTTACTATGGCCGCAATTACGTCGAAGAACAGGATGCCACCCCAGCGCTTGAAACCAAGGCTAAAGCAACATCAAAAAAAAAGTAAGAAGTAGCTAGCACTGATATTATTTATAATCTGACTCACCGAACCGCCCTATTGGGCGGTTTTTTTGATTTGTAAACTCATGGCTTTATAACTTGCCGGATTTTCTGCCTCATCAACACAATAACAACGCTATCATACATAGCCATAGAAGCGGGTAGAGAGTGATACAGGCGTATGCTCTTGACTATGTATCAGGTGACCATGTATCAGGCATACTGAGACACGCTCCTAATCACTTCTATTAGTACATCTGGCTATATCCCCCTCTAATTCAACCATTTCTACTCACGCGAAATGACCCATAGCATTTATTCCTAAAATGCTTCAGATAAATGCATGTCGCGGCTAAGCTATTACATGATATCCAAAATTAACAAATAGCCATGTTGGTAACGCTTCATATACAGATAACAACTCGATGATGCTCACCCACTCATCGCTCCGAACGGTTCTGTATTTAATTACCCATACACCAGCCGAAGCTAAGTAGACATAATCGTTAGATAAAGCAGAATCTCTCAGCCCTTAGTTTGCTATGTAACATAGAAATTATTGGCTAATAAGCTCGTTTATAAGGAATTGTTATAATTCATTCACTAAGCACTTCTATTTTTTAGCGAATAAAAGCGCCCTACTTTCAGGATAATGGCCATCGATGTGAAAACAGAAAACCACAATTATATAAGTGGTAAAGAAGATTTATTCCATATAACACAGGAAAATAAAGCGACCCAACATGAAAATTATTGACTGAATTTGTAAAAATCACAGTCTGTTACAAATAGTTAAATAACTTCACTCAGGAAGTTTTTCTAAATCGCGGATAGCCGTTATACCGAACATTTATTGGCAGCCAGGACCACTCTATTAGTAACAAATTAACCACAATGCGTGTTATATCGGATAAACTAAATATCTGTTTCAAATAAATATCACCTCATCAAGGTTGATAGCATGTAGCATAAAAATGTATCATAGCTAACAAAGTGTTTTTTACTGTATTTTCTAGCGTCACTAACCATATTTGACTCTAGATAATAAATAAATTAAGTTTATTTATGTCATGACCTATTGCAGAATTTAATTTAGCGTTTTATTATTAGTTAAAATTTCAATCCATAATTAATTTGAGAACAATACAATGAGCGAAGCATTAAAAGTCCTTAACAACATCCGTACATTGCGTGCTCAAGCAAGAGAATGCTCTCTTGAGACTTTAGAAGAAATGTTAGAGAAGATGGAAGTTGTCGTAAAAGAGCGTCGTGAAGAAGATCAAGCTAGCCAAGCTGAAATTCAAGAGCGTACCCGTAAATTACAACAGTATCGTGAGATGCTAATTGCTGACGGTATCGATCCTAATGAATTACTTCAATCTCTTTCAGCAACGAAAGTGACTGGTAAATCTAAGCGTGCCGCGCGCCCTGCTAAATATCAATTTACTGATGAGAACGGCGAGTTAAAAACTTGGACTGGCCAAGGTCGTACTCCTGCTGTCATCAAAAAAGCAATTGAAGAACAAGGTAAATCACTGGATGATTTCCTGCTTTAATTAGTTTCTAGATTGTTTAAAAGCCTCCTTTTATTGGGGGCTTTTTTATGTCCAATAATCAGGGCTATTCCTGAATCCACTTTTTCATCAGGCTATAATTTGTCTATCAGCAAGTATGTGTCATTTAACACGAAGATAATGTGCGTGGCCTTATTTCATTGTCGATAGTGTTAGTCTTAAACTAGTTACCCTTGAAACAATATCAATTTGAAAGAAACGAGTGGGATAATTCTCTCAGAAAATTAACGCTTAATAACCAGTACAATGACAACAATAAAAAAGAGAACCGAAGCCCTCTTTTTATTCATATTATTAGGTAACTATTCTTTGTTAACGATAAAAATCTTTATACCAATCAACGAATCGTTGCACACCATCAGCAACTGATGTTTGTGGTTTAAAACCAATAACTTTATATAATGCCGAAGTATCGGCGCTGGTTTCCATTACGTCACCGGGTTGCATCGGCAATAAATTTTTTGTTGCTACCTTACCCAACGCATTCTCTATAGCCTCGATGTATTCCATCAAGCGAACGGGCTGGCTATTACCTATATTGTACACTTTATAAGGTGCAGAGCTTGTTGCCGGTGTTCCTGTTTCAACTGTCCATAACGGATCTGCAGTTGGAATAACATTTTGTAAACGAACAATCGATTCAACAATATCATCAATGTAGGTAAAATCACGGCGCATATCACCGTGGTTATAAACATCAATGCTCCGCCCTTCAGTAATAGCTTTAGTAAATTTAAATAAAGCCATATCCGGGCGCCCCCAAGGGCCATATACGGTAAAAAATCGTAGCCCTGTTGTTGGCAGATTAAACAGGTGAGAATATGTGTGAGACATCAGCTCATTGGCCTTTTTAGTTGCCGCATATAAAGATACTGGATGATCTACACTATCATCTGTAGAGAATGGCAACTTACGATTTAAGCCATATACCGAGCTCGAAGAAGCGTATAACAGGTGCTCAATATTATTATGCCGACATCCTTCAAGAATGTTCAGATGCCCGCTTAAATTAGATTCAGCATAGGCATGAGGATTGTCTAAAGAATATCTAACGCCGGCCTGAGCACCTAAATGAATAACCCGTTGAAAACGACCATCTTCAAAAAGCTTAGAAATTCCATCCCGATCGGCCAAATCCATTTTTACAAATCGAAACTGGGCCTGTTCCTCTAATAAAGCCAAACGGGCCAGTTTAAGGTTGACGTCGTAGTAATCATTGAGATTATCGATCCCTACAACCTCATGGCCCAAGGATAATAAGCGCTGACCAACGTGAAAGCCGATAAAACCAGCAGCGCCTGTAATCAGGAATTTCATATTCAACCTCAAATTATCGGATTAACAGAAGCACCACGTCCGATACCATAATAGGTAAATCCACGCTGAGCCATACGTTCAGGCTCATAAAGATTACGCCCGTCAAATATAGCGGCTTGTTTTAAGGTCGCTTTGATTAAGTCAAAATCAGGAGCGCGAAAATTCTGCCATTCAGTACAAATAACTAAAGCATCCGCACCTTTCAAAGCATCTTCTTTGGTTGCCACTAAAACTAAGTCACTGCGATCGCCATAAATACGTCGCGCTTCTTCCATCGCTTCAGGATCGAAGGCCTGAACTTTAGCACCCGCTTGCCATAATGATTCCATTAATACGCGACTGGAAGACTCTCTCATATCGTCGGTATTGGGTTTAAAAGATAAACCCCATAGGGCAAAGGTACGGCCTTTAAGATCGCCCTTGAAATGACGCTGCAAGAAACTAAATAATTTATGCTTCTGTTTGTCATTTACTGACTCAACGGCCTGAAGAAGCGTTGGCTGATAACCAATATTTTCAGCGGTACGAATAAGAGCCTGAACATCTTTAGGGAAGCAAGAACCACCATAGCCACAGCCAGGATATATAAAGTGGTATCCAATACGCGAGTCAGAACCGATTCCTTGACGAACTTTCTCAATATCTGCGCCCAGAAGCTCAGCCAGATTTGACATTTCATTCATAAAACTTATTTTAGTGGCCAACATACAGTTGGCAGCATACTTCGTCAGTTCGGCGCTGCGGATATCCATAATCACCATTCGGTCGTGATTACGGTTAAACGGTGCGTACAATTCACGCATCAAATCCAGTACTTGGTCGTTATTAGTCCCAATGATAATACGTTCAGGCTTCATACAGTCAGAAACCGCCGCCCCTTCTTTCAGAAACTCAGGATTAGACACGACATCGAAAGGTATATCTGCATTACGCTTTTTAAGGGTCTCAATGACCACCTGACGGACTTTATCGGCAGTTCCTACCGGTACTGTAGATTTATCAACAATCACCTTATAGCCGGTCATATGCTCGGCAATGGTACGGGCTACTGCGGTTACATATTTTAAGTCTGCCGATCCGTCTTCATCCGGTGGCGTTCCAACCGCAATAAACTGGATTTCTCCGTGTTCTATGCCTTGTATTGCATTGGTGGTAAACGTCAGGCGACCTGCCTCATAGTTTTCTTTAACCAGTGGTGCTAATCCCGGTTCAAAAATAGGAATTACCCCATTTTTGAGATTCGTGACTTTGGCTTCATCGACATCGACACACATAACATCATGGCCAACTTCAGCTAATACCGCGGCCTGAACCAACCCTACATACCCAATACCAAAAACTGTTACTTTCATCGTTTTGTCATCCAAAATAAATTTTATTATTAACTATTTTTCGTAGACAGCTGGAGTTGTTGCAACCAGGAATTAAATTCTTTGCCTAGCGTAGCGTGGCGCAAACCATATTCGACAAATGCCTGCATATAGCCCATCTTATTGCCACAATCATGGCTACGCCCTCTGATGTGATAAGCATCTACCGGATGTTTCTCCATTAACATCGCAATAGCATCCGTTAACTGGATCTCGTCGCCGGCACCGGGCGGAACCCGAGAAAGTAAAGGCCAGATATCCGCAGAAAGTACATAGCGGCCAACAATGGATAGATTAGACGGCGCTTCACTTACGCTCGGTTTTTCCACAACGTTGGCAATCGGAGCGCTTTCACCCGCGGTTAATGGATAGCCATTACAGTCAACAATACCGTAATCACTGACCTCGTTTAACGGTACCGGTTCAACCATGATTTGGCTGTGCCCGCTATCGCTAAAACGCTGGAGCATTTCACTCAAATTATCTTTCTCAGGATTCGACTCATACTGATCAATAATGACATCAGGCAATATCACAGCAAAGGGCTCATCGCCAACTAATGGCTGAGCACACAAAATAGCGTGCCCCAGCCCCTTAGCGAGCCCCTGACGAACTTGCATAATGGTGACATTACTCGGACAAATCGACTGAACCTCATTCAGCAACTGGCGCTTAACGCGCTTTTCCAACATGGCTTCAAGTTCAAAGCTGGTATCAAAGTGATTTTCAATCGAGTTTTTAGAAGAGTGGGTGACTAAAACAATGTGATTAATGCCAGCGGCGATACATTCATTTACAACAAACTGAATCAGCGGTTTATCAACTAGCGGAAGCATCTCTTTAGGTATTGCTTTTGTCGCAGGGAGCATTCTGGTCCCTAAACCCGCCACCGGAATAATTGCTTTTTTAATCTTAGATTGTGTAACGGCCATAAATAAGTTCTCACTATTCAAAAACATCAGATAATCAATCGGATGCTCTGCGTTTGTGTGGAAGTATAATTCGGGTGTTGTTCGTTAAACGACTGCATATTTCATCCTCTGATGAATTTAAATACAGTAATATCGCTATCCAGAACAAACAGTTATTACAGTATATCAGGTAAGACAATATTCTCCGATAGGCTTAATACTGTCGTTCTGAAGTTAAGGTGATAAAGGACTAAAGTGATGCATTAAGCTGTAATCGACCACCTGCCCCCCAGACCTGGCAAAGCCACCGGTCTGTAATCAGGCTCGTTTGACTGGAATAAAGCGTATCTAATGTCCCCAAAGGCATGCTATCACTGAGTTCATATTTGCGATCGTTGGCTTCAATTTTCACGTGCAAACCGGCTGAAACAATCAGTAATTTCCGTTTTGGCACATGATAATAACCGGCAAGAAATGGGAACTGTCCTTCCAGATAAGACTGATGAAGCAGTTTATTAATTCTGTTTAAAACGGTTGGCATTTGCGGTAAAGATTCATTCTGCTCGGCTAAATGTTCTTGTAATAAATTATTGAATAACGCTCGTAGCAATAGTGCAGCTAAAACGCCTTTGTCACCGGCCCGTGAAATATCTAAACAATAAAAAGCAAAATCATTTTCAGATAACGCGGCAATATCTAAAACAATGCCGGAACGGTCAGCCAGAGTCAGTTGACGATAATTAATTTTACAACCGGAAATCACCTGTTGGGCCGGCGGCTGTAACTGCCTCAATAGCTGAATGGCTTCCTGGGGTTTTTCGCTTAAATTGGCCCAATCTTCAAGCAACGCCATCTCATCACTGGCCGGTGATGAGAAAAGATAAGGATAAAAACAAGCCAGCAAGGCATCGCGTAAATTATTCAAATCTGAGATAGGTTTGAGCAAGACGTCATGAACGCCTAAACGCAGCATTTTATCGACATCGGTAATTTTTTCTGTTGCAGAAATAACGATAACTGGAATCTGACACCCTTGATGTCTTAGACGATCAACCAGCGTAATACCGTCCATTCTTGGCATACCTAAATCGCAAATCATCAGTTCAGGTTGATTATTTTCAACGTAGATTAACGCTTGCTCGCCATCTTCTGCCTCACCAATAATTGCACCAAGGGAAGTTAAATATCCCGCCAGCATAGAACGGAAAACCGGATCATCTTCGACAATAAGAATATGTTTGTTAGCTAAAGGCGGTGTCATTGTAAACTTCCATGCTTTCTGTTTATTATATTTTGGTTCAAATTTGGCACTTGTGCCTGCTAAATTCGTAACTTATTGTTATAAAAATTGTTGTTATATCTGCTTGATAAAGAATAGATACTATCATCTCTAATTCTTTGCTGTGCTTAGCATGTATTTTCAATAGGTTATGATTCTCATATTTTGACGGAGTTTATCGTGTCTAAACCGTGCCCATGCGGGAGCTTAAAAAACTTTACACAGTGTTGCTATCCGCTAATCTCACAGCAAGCTATAGCCTCAACGCCCTCAGCATTAATGAGGTCTCGCTATAGTGCTTATGTGACCCAAGATGTAGAGTATCTCATCTCAACCTGGCACGATGATTACCGCATCGCAAATTTAGCAGAATCTGTTCGCCTTAGTTTCGAAAATACCGAGTGGCAAAGTTTAACCGTCATCAAAGAAGAACCAGGAAATGGTATAAACGAAGGCTATGTCGAATTTATTGCTAAATACCGAGACTTGAAAACCGATCGTCACCATGTCATTCATGAACGTTCCCATTTTATAAAACAGGACGGGCGCTGGTACTATACCTCTGGCATTAAACCGCAAGTAGGCCGTAATGAGCAATGTCCTTGCGGCTCAATGAGAAAATATAAGAAATGTTGTGGTCAGGATTAGATCTCAGAATCCTAAACCCACACTCAAACATCTGAAACACATTAATATATAAAACAAATAATAGCATACACATCATAAGGTTAAGTTATAATGCAAAGAAAGATACTACGTACAATTTGTCCCGATGCGAAAGGGTTAATCGCTAAAATCACGAATATTTGCTACAAACACCAGCTTAATATTGTGCAAAACAATGAATTTGTTGATCATCGTACCGGACGCTTTTTTATGCGTACCGAGCTTGAAGGTATTTTCAATGATGAGACTCTGTTAGCCGATTTAGATGGTGCTTTACCAGAAGGTTCGGTTCGGGAGCTTAATCCTGCCGGCAGACAAAAAATTGTCATTCTGGTAACAAAAGAAGCCCACTGCCTTGGTGATTTATTGATGAAAAGCACCTACGGCGGATTGGATGTTGAAATCGCAGGCGTTATTGGCAATCATGATACCTTAAAAACCTTAGTAGAACGGTTTGATATTCCTTTTCACCTGATCAGCCATGAAGGGCTAACTCGTGAGGAACATGATTCTCAGGTTGTCGATTTAATTGATACTATTGCGCCTGATTACGTGGTGTTAGCTAAATATATGCGCATCCTAACGCCTGATTTTGTTCGTCATTTCCCGAACCGTATTATCAATATCCATCACTCGTTTCTGCCAGCATTTATCGGCGCTCGTCCTTATCATCAAGCCTATGAGCGTGGGGTCAAAATTATCGGTGCTACAGCCCACTTTGTTAACGATAACCTGGATGAAGGCCCGATTATTATGCAGGACGTTATTAATGTCGATCACACCTACAGTGCAGAAGACATGATGCGCGCCGGCCGAGATGTAGAAAAGAACGTATTAAGCCACGGAATTTATCGCGTTCTGGCACAGCGCGTGTTCGTCTATGGCAACAGAACCGTTATTCTTTGATCGTGCTGGCGATACACTCAATCAAAAAGTCACGTTTCGGCGTGGCTTTTTTCATTGAAAAATTGAAATAAAGAATATTATTCCCGCACTTCACGCATAAAAAAACACCAAACAATAATTATTCGAGATATAAGGCTTTACAGCGCCAAAGCTTTTGGTATTATGCGAGCCCTTGTTGAGCGAGGTAGTATGCTCTCAAGTAAAACAAGCAGTAACTGGTGGGATACCCAAGCGGCCAAAGGGAGCAGACTGTAAATCTGCCGTCACAGACTTCGAAGGTTCGAATCCTTCTCCCACCACCATTCTATTTAGTATTCCTGCAGCGAAAATCCCCATAGATACAAATTAATATCGCTGAGGAGAAGGTGAGAACCTTCGATAAGGTTCGAGTCGAGCAATGCGAGACAACGTTGCCACCGGCAACGGCCCGAAGGGCGAATCGCGCAGCGATGAGTCATCCTTCTCCCACCACCATTCTATTTAGTATTCCTGTAGCGAAAATCCCCATATATACAAATTAATATCGCTGAGGAGAAGGTGAGAACCTTCGATAAGGTTCGAGTCGAGCAATGCGAGACAACGTTGCCATCGGCAACGGCCCGAAGGGCGAATCGCGCAGCGATGAGTCATCCTTCTCCCACCACCATTCTATTTAGTATTCCTGCAGCGAAAATCCCCATAGATACAAATTAATATCGCTGAGGAGAAGGTGAGAACCTTCGATAAGGTTTGAGTCGAGCATCGTGTTCAAATACCTTATCTGTATTTTATCTCTCCCCCAAAAATATCAGTATGATTAAATTCATCCATCAATTTTATTGAATTTTTTCGTCTCTGCCTTGAAGCCCCCGGCCAAATAAGCTATACAACCCCCTTGTTTTAATTTATCAGGAAGTCTCATGCGTAAGAATATTTGTGTTTATTGTGGTGCTAGCACCGGAAATAATCCTGCCTATACCGAAGCCGCACAGCTACTTGGCCAAACAATTGCCCAGCAAGGCCGTCGTCTAATTTATGGCGGTGGAAATAAGGGATTAATGGGTATTCTGGCAAATGCAGTATTAGAGGCGGGTGGTGAAGTCACTGGTGTTATTCCTGAACGTTTAGTTGAAGCAGAAACCGCTCACCACGGATTAACTGAATTAGAAATAGTACCCGATATGCATATACGAAAAGCCCGTATGAGTGAACTTGCAGACGGTTTTATTGCACTACCGGGTGGAATCGGGACCTTTGAGGAACTGTTTGAAGTCTGGACCTGGAGCCAAATCGGCTATCACACTAATCCAGTAGGATTGCTGAATATTAACGATTTTTATACGCCAATGAGCAGCTTTTTACAGCATGTGGTAGATGAAGGTTTTGTTCGCCAAAGCTATCTGAATACGCTTTTAGTCAGCAGCTCTGCTACAGACCTGCTTGCTCAGTTTGACCAGTATCAGCCACATAATCTGGATCGCTGGGCAAAATAACAGTCCCGTCCTTAACGCGGGCCGATAGCCTCACCATAACAATATCGGCCTGTGTGACAAATTTGACTAATCTCTGTTACCATTAATCAACAATCCCCTTACCGATAAAGATGCAATTATGAAGTTTATTTCTTTCAATATCAATGGACTAAGAGCAAGGCCACACCAGCTTGCTGCTATCATAGAACAACATCAACCGGACGTTATTGGCCTACAAGAAACCAAAGTTCATGATGATATGTTTCCTCTAGAAGATGTCAGCCAATATGGTTATCACGTATTTTATCACGGCCAGAAAGGCCATTATGGTGTCGCTCTGCTAACTAAAGAGAAACCCATTGCCGTCAGAAAAGGCTTTCCTACCGATGATGAAGATGCACAGCGTCGTATTATCATGGCCGACCTGGCAACGCCAATGGGAACACTGACGGTGATTAACGGCTATTTTCCTCAGGGCGAAAGTCGTGACCATCCGACAAAGTTTCCGGCTAAGCAGAAGTTCTATGCAGACTTACAGTCCTATTTAGAACAGCAACTTAACCCAGAAAATCCTGTTGTGGTAATGGGCGATGTTAATATTAGTCCGGCAGATTGTGATATTGGTATTGGTGAAGATAGCCGTAAACGCTGGCTACGCACCGGTAAGTGCTCATTCCTGCCGGAAGAGCGTGAGTGGATGCAGCGGCTAATGGGATGGGGTTTAGTTGATACCTTCCGTGATGCCAATCCTGATACAAGCGATCGCTACTCATGGTTTGACTACCGTTCTAAAGGATTTGATGAAAATCGCGGGCTGCGAATTGATCTGGTGCTGGCCAGTCGTTCATTGGCCCCTCACTGCATCGGAACCGGGATTGATTATGATATCCGCGGTATGGAAAAACCTTCTGACCATGCCCCTATCTGGGCTGAATTTAAGCTCTGATATTTACGCTGGCTGAATCCCTCGCCAATATCGCTACAAGGATTCAGCCAGACTCATATAAACGATAAAAACGCATTCGAATAAATATGAAAGTAGTTGATGTTGTGGCCGCTATCATTGAAGAAACTCACTACAAAAACAGCCGAATTCTGATCGCCCAGCGGGATACCCAAAGCGATTTATCCGGCTATTGGGAGTTTCCCGGCGGAAAAATTGAACCGAATGAAACACCTCAGCAAGCGCTATGTCGCGAGCTTTATGAAGAGCTTGGTATCGATAATATCCTGGTTACAGATCATATTGCCACCAGCGAGATTCAGCAGCCCGAACGAATTATTCGTTTACAAGCCTGGCGGGTAACGGCTTATAGTGGAATCATACAGCTTCGCTGCCATAGCCATTTTCTTTGGCTGTCGCCAGAGGAAGTTGAAAACTATCCGTTAGCCCCGGCAGATATTCCACTATTGCAAGCCTA
>POVV01000109.1_pt1 | contig 74578 bp, 66 predicted proteins | sample 1560271 | NCBI WGS metagenome assembly POVV01 (sample SAMN08337232, study PRJNA429181) | Bioreactor metagenome, whole genome shotgun sequencing project. | biome: cows' rumen and soil; feature: anaerobic; isolation source: anaerobic chemostat enrichment culture, galacturonate as sole carbon... | reverse complement strand
TTCCAGTATAATACGCTGCCACAATATTCTGAGTCAGCTGTGTATGTGGACCTGCAGCAGGTCCTACAGGGGTTTCCAGTATACGTCCAAATATCATCCGGTTAAACTTTGCATCTGCATAATACGCTTTGTGTTCGCCAAATACTGTTTGGTGTTTTTCTTTCTCCGTCATTACCCAATCCACTAACTGTCCAAAAGACATAGGGGTCATTATATCACTCATTTATGTAAGCCTCCTGTTTTATCTATATTCTAAAACCATATGTAATAATGAACTTCTGTTAAGATTTCTATTTGTTAATCCTATTTCCAAGTTCAGCCGCTGCCTGTCTGCAGTCCGCCATTACTTTTGCTTCATCTATGTGCTGTAATTCACGGTCTTTCATCAGTATTTTACCGTTTGCTACAGTAGTAACCACACTTTGGCCGCTCACACCAAATAAAATATGACCATTGCAATTATCAGCATTTAACGGAGTAAGCGGGTCATAATCTACAACAATAACATCTCCCACAGCCCCTTCTTTCAATGCACCCAATGTTTGATTAAAGTAGCGTTCTGCAATCTTTGCATTTCCCTCAAAGAGCATCTGTGGTACTTCACTCCATGCCGCTGTCGCATCGCACAGATGATGTTTGTGCAATACATTTGCTACTTTGTAAGATTCAGTCATATCATGTGTATATCCGTCTGTTCCCAGTCCTGTTAAAATTCCTCTGTGTACAAGTTCCATAGTTGGAGGACATCCACAGGCATTACCCATATTGGATTCAGGATTATGCACCACCATTGTATTAGTTTCCTTAATCAGATCCATTTCATGTTTATTAATATAAATGCAATGACCCAGCAGTGTCTTTTCTCCCAATATATTCCAGTCCATAAGTCTGTCAACAATACGTTTTCCATAGTGTTTCAGACAGTGATGGAGATCTTCAATGCCTTCTGCAACATGAATGTGATATCCCACTCCTTCAGGTTTGTTTGCCGCCGCCAGCTCCATCGTTTCATCAGAAATAGTAAATTGTGCATGCATTCCCATCATTCCGGCTATCATACCGCTGTCATCTTTTAACGCATGCCGGATGAACTCTGCATTTTCCATTACGGAATCTCTGGCTTTATCCTTACCATCACGATCTGATATCTCATAACAGAGACAAGATCTTACTCCCGTTTCCTTTGCAGCTTTTTCTATATGAAACAGTGAATCACGTATAGCTCCAAAACTGGCATGATGATCAAAAATAGTGGTCACCCCGTTTTTAATGCAGTCAATATATGTGGCCATAGCACTTAAATACGTATCTTCTAACGTGAGGTTTCTGTCAATTGTCCACCACAACCCATCCAGTATGTCCAAAAAGCCATTAGGATTATATCCTTTAATTGAAAGACCTCTTGCAAAAGAGCTGTAAATATGCTCATGCGCATTAATAAATGCGGGCATAATCACCTTTCCTTTTGCATCAATAAAGTCTGCGTCAGGATATGCGTTCTTAATTGTATCCAGACTTCCCACTTTTTTAATTGTAGTTCCCTCGATTGCTACCGCACCATTATCTATGTACGGATTTTTTTCATCACGTGTGATTACCCGGCCGTTCCCTATTATCAGCATACGTTTCATCTCCTTTTCTGCTTGATATCCAGCTTCGCGCAGGCGCGTGGGCGCGCGCGTACCAGACATTTACATTGTCCTTTACTGCTTATAGAATAACATTAAAATATATGAATTGCAACACAAATTCTAAAAAAAAATTAGGGTACCTAAAAATTTTTTAGAAAAAGTATTGATTTAATTTATATTTATGCTATTATTATTTCAGGAGCAACAAAAATCGGGAGTTTATCCCGGCTCCACAAGCGAAAGGAGCGGTGACTTTGAGCCAGAAACTGGACTTATTAAAACAACTTGCGCACGGACTTGCTATGCAGTTCGGAAGCTCATGCGAAATTGTCATTCATGATCTGACAAAAAAAGAACTTGAAAACTCTATCGTCTATATTGAGAATGGCCATGTATCCAATCGGAAACTGGGAGACGGACCATCCAGCGTTGTACTGGAGACATTGAACAGAAATACTTCCAATATTCAAGATCGTTTATCCTATCTCACCAAGACGGAAGACGGACGTATTTTAAAGTCCAGCACAATGTACATCAGAGATGACAGCGGCAGCATCGCCTACATATTTTCTCTGAATTACGATATAACAGCATTACTGACTGTAGATACTGCGATTCAGTCACTGATCACTACTGATTCAGAAAAAGAATCAGAATCAAAAAACAAGACTCCGCAGAAAATCACTCATAATGTAAACGAACTGCTGGATACTCTCATCGAGCAGGCCTTAACGCTTGTCGGCAAACCTGTCGCCCTTATGAATAAGGATGACAAAGTGGTTATTGTACAATACTTGAACAATGCCGGTGCTTTCCTGATTACCAAATCCGGTGATAAAGTTGCTTCTCTTTTAGGAATTTCTAAATTTACACTTTATAGTTACATGGACGCAGGCAAATAAATATGTTTAGAAGGAGGTTTTTCACAAATGGAAACAATCAAATGGGCGGTAAACCATATGCCCCAATCAGATGATGCTCAACTCAAAGTCATGGCACTTAACGAGGTGGAAAAAGCAAGGACCTTCCACGAGAGTTTTCCACAGTACAGTGTAACTCCACTTGTTAAACTGGAGAAAATGGCTGACAGACTTGGGTTGAACGAGGTTTATGTAAAAGATGAGTCTTACCGTTTTGGTCTGAATGCATTCAAAGTACTTGGTGGCTCTTTTGCCATGGGGAGGTACATTGCACAGCAGCTTAACAAGGATGTCTGTGACGTACCATATGCGGTACTGACTTCTGAAGAACTGAAAAAAGAATTTGGTCAGGCAACCTTTTTTACCGCTACCGATGGAAATCATGGGCGTGGTGTTGCATGGGCAGCAAATAAACTGGGACAAAAATCTGTAGTCTTAATGCCCAAGGGAACTACACAGACACGCTTAAACAACATTTTAGCAGAAGGCGCTCAGGCAACTATTGAAGAATATAATTATGATGAATGTGTGCGCATGGCTAATGACATGGCAAACAAGACAGAAAACGGAATAATGGTACAGGATACCGCCTGGGACGGATATGAAGAAATTCCAGCCTGGATTATGCAGGGATATGGCACAATGGCAATGGAAGCAAATGAGCAATTAGAGCAGCTTGGGTGCAACAGACCTACCCACGTATTTATTCAGGCCGGTGTCGGTTCTCTTGCCGGTGCGGTTCAGGGATATTTTGCCAACCGCTATCCGGAGAATCCCCCTAAAGTTGTAGTCGTAGAAGCTGAAGCAGCCGCATGCCTCTATAAGGGAGCTTCCGTAGGTGACGGCAGCCTTCAAATTGTAGACGGTGATATGGTAACGATTATGGCCGGTCTTGCTTGTGGTGAGCCAAACACCATTTCCTGGGATATTTTAAAAAATCATGTGGACACTTTTGTTGCCGCTCCAGACTGGGTAGCCGCAAAGGGAATGCGTATGCTGGCTGCACCAATTAAAGGTGACTCTGCGATTACATCCGGCGAATCAGGTGCCGCTCCATTTGGAGCATTAGCTTGTATTATGTGCATGGATGAATATGCCGAATTAAGAGAACATCTGGGATTAAATAAGGATTCCAAAGTACTCCTCTTTTCAACAGAAGGTGACACCGATCCTTCCAGATATGAATCTATTGTATGGGACGGCAATAATCGTTAATGGATGTTCATGGAGCAAACAGCTAGTTTTATCATGTAAACCTAAAATCAATTTCAACAAAGGAGTGTATAAGAATGGACTTTAACCAAATCAAAGAAGCTGCTAAGAATTATCAAACAGATATGACTAAATTCTTACGAGACATCGTAAGATCTCCCGGCGAAAGCTGCGATGAAAAGGCGCATATCGAACGCATTGCAGAAGAAATGAAAAAAGTTGGCTTTAACAAAGTAGAAATCGATCCTCAGGGTAATGTACTGGGATACATGGGTACCGGTGAAAAAGTTATCGGATTTGATGCTCACATCGATACTGTAGGGATTGGTAATATTGACAACTGGACATTTGATCCGTATGAAGGTTATGAAAATGATGAAGAAATAGGCGGTCGTGGTGTTTCCGATCAGTGCGGTGGTATCGTTTCTGCAGTATACGGTGCAAAAATCATGAAGGATCTGGGATTACTGAGTGACAAATATACTGTTCTTGTTACGGGAACTGTACAAGAAGAAGACTGTGACGGATTATGCTGGCAGTATATCATTAACGAAGACAAGGTACGTCCTGAATTTGTTGTATCAACAGAACCTACAGACGGCGGAATCTATAGAGGACAACGCGGACGTATGGAAATCCGTGTAGATGTGAAAGGCGTTTCCTGCCACGGTTCAGCACCTGAACGCGGAGATAATGCAATTTATAAGATGGCAGATATTCTGCAGGATATCCGGGCGTTAAATGAAAATGATGCTGAAGACGGTACTGAGATTAAGGGTCTTGTAAAAATGCTGGACGAGAAATACAACAAAGAATGGAAGGAAGCACAATTCCTTGGAAGAGGAACAGTTACTTCTTCTGAAATCTTCTTTACTTCTCCAAGCCGCTGTGCAGTTGCAGACTCATGCTCAGTATCATTAGATCGTCGTATGACAGCGGGTGAAACATGGGAAAGCTGTCTGGATGAAATACGTGAATTGCCAAATGTAAAAAAATATGGGGATGACGTTAAAGTATCTATGTACAATTATGACCGTCCATCGTATACTGGACTTGTTTATCCAATTGAATGCTATTTCCCTACATGGGTAATTCCAAAAGATCATGAAGTCACAAAAGCCTTGGAAGAGGCTTATAAAGGACTCTATGGCGACACTCGTATTGGAAACACCGAAACTGAAGCAATGAGAAAAGCCCGTCCGTTAACAGACAAGTGGACATTCTCAACAAACGGTGTATCTATCATGGGCAGAAACAATATTCCTTGTATTGGTTTTGGTCCTGGTGCAGAAGCACAGGCTCATGCTCCAAATGAAAAGACCTGGAAGGCTGATCTTGTAGTATGTGCTGCCGTATATGCTGCCCTTCCAACACTTTACTGTAAATAAAAAGATAGAAACTACGGAAAAATTAAAACAAAAACCAGGAGGATTTTTAATGAAAACTTTACAGGACTATATCGATAAACTGAATGCACTAAATTTTAAAGAAATGTATAATGGTGACTTTTTTCTTACATGGGAAAAAACCGACGATGAATTAGAAGCTGTATTTACTATAGCAGATGCTCTTCGTTTTATGAGAGAGAATAACATCTCTACAAAAGTATTCGAGAGCGGATTAGGAATCTCTTTGTTCCGTGACAATTCTACACGTACACGTTTTTCTTTTGCATCGGCATGCAACTTACTGGGCTTAGAAGTTCAGGATCTTGATGAAGGAAAATCTCAGGTAGCTCATGGTGAAACTGTACGTGAAACTGCAAATATGATTTCTTTTATGGCTGATGTAATTGGTATACGTGATGACATGTATATTGGAAAAGGTAATACCTACATGCACGAAGTCGTTGATTCTGTTACACAGGGAAATAAAGATGGTATTTTAGAGCAAAAGCCAACTCTCGTTAACCTGCAGTGCGACATTGATCATCCTACTCAGGCAATGGCTGATATGCTGCATATTATTCATGAATTCGGCGGAGTTGAAAACCTAAAAGGCAAGAAGCTGGCTATGACTTGGGCATATTCTCCTTCTTATGGAAAACCGTTGTCTGTTCCTCAAGGCATCATCGGTCTGATGACACGTTTTGGTATGGATGTAGTACTGGCACATCCAGAAGGTTATGAAGTTTTTCCAGAGGTTGAAGCTGTTGCTGCTGATAACGCAAATAAATCAGGCGGTACTTTTTCTAAGACTAACAATATGGCAGAGGCCTTTAAAGATGCTGATATCGTGTATCCAAAAAGCTGGGCACCATTTGCAGCTATGGAAAAACGTACTGACCTTTATGGAAACGGAGATTTTGATGGCATAAAAGAACTTGAAAAAGAACTTCTTGCACAAAATGCTCAGCACAAAGACTGGACCTGTTCTGAAGAACTGATGTCTACTACAAAAGAAGGAAAAGCGCTTTATATGCATTGCCTGCCTGCTGATATTACCGGAGTAAGCTGTGACGAAGGTGAAGTAGACGGAAGTGTATTTGATCGTTACAGAGATCCGTTATACAAAGAAGCAAGCTATAAGCCATACATTATTGCCGCTATGATTTTCCTTGCAAAATTTGGAGATCCAGCTGAAGTACTGAAAAAATTAGAGGAAAAAGGTACTCCTAGAATTTTCGAATAAATCAATGCCGCAGTACAAAACATTTTACAGGTATTATAACTAAAAAGGTCATGGGGTTCATGCTTTTAAATTAAAACATGGATTTTGACCCCAATAACATAAAAAAATCAGGAGGTATGTAACATGTTAAAGTACGTAGAAACAAAACAAGCACCCGCAGCAATCGGACCTTATTCACAGGGGATCATTGTAAATGAAATCGCATTTTTCTCTGGACAGATTCCGTTGTCTCCGGAAACAGGAGAGGTTGTCGGCACTACAATTGAAGAGCAGACTGAACAGGTAATGAAAAACATTGCTGCTCTTTTGGATAGTCAGGAAGCTACATTTACAGATGTCGTAAAGACTACCTGTTTTCTGGCTGATATGAGTGATTTTGCCGCATTTAATGAAATCTACGCAAAATACTTTATCGGAAAACCGGCCCGCTCATGTGTAGCTGTTAAAGCTCTTCCAAAGGGAGTTTTGTGTGAAGTAGAAACAATCGCACATGTCGGAGGAAAATAAAATGGCAAAGAAAAAAAGGATTGTCATTGCACTTGGGGGTAATGCTCTCGGCAATACGCTCCCTGAACAAATGACTGCAGTTAAGATTACTGCACGTGCCATTGTAGATTTAATTGAAGAGGGTTGTGAGGTCGTGGTTGCCCACGGCAACGGCCCTCAAGTCGGTATGGTCAACAACGCTATGATTGCGCTGACCCACGAAGATGCACAACAGCCCAACACTCCGTTATCTGTTTGTGTGGCAATGAGCCAGGCATACATAGGGTATGATTTGCAGAATGCACTACGCGAAGAACTTCTGGATAGGAATATTACGGATATACCTGTTGCTACAATGATTACACAGGTTCGTGTAGATGAAAATGATCCGGCATTTGGCAATCCATCCAAGCCGATCGGCCGTTTCATGACAAAGGAACAGGCCAATGAAATGGCGGAAAAATATGATTATATTATGAAAGAAGATGCCGGACGAGGCTATCGTCGTGTAGTTTCTTCACCAAAACCGCAGGAAATCATAGAAATTGGCACAATACGCACTATGGTTGATTCCGGCGACTTGGTCATTGCCTGCGGAGGCGGAGGTATTCCCGTTACGCTCCAAGGCAATCACTTAAAAGGAGCCAGTGCGGTTATAGATAAGGATTTTGCAAGTAGCTTACTTGCACAGGAATTAAATGCAGATTTTTTGATTATCCTTACAGCGGTAGAAAAAGTAGCAATAAATTATGGACAGGCCAACGAAATGTGGTTGGATAATATTACAGTACAAGAAGCAAAAGAATATATGGCCGAAGGACACTTTGCTCCTGGTTCCATGCTGCCCAAAGTGGAGGCCGCGGTAGAATTTGCAGAATCCGCACCAGGACGCCAGGCTTTGATCACCCTACTTGAAAAGGCAAAAGATGGGATTTTAGGGAAAACAGGAACAACGATTACCCAGGCTTAACTATTACTGTTAACTTATTATGGAGGTACACTATATGAGCGATTCAAATCAACGCAACCTTATTTATCAATTAGACGGCAGACCACCGCTTTCCGTTGCCCTTCCTCTTGGTCTGCAACATGTTTTGGCAATGTTCGTCGGAAATCTGGCACCTATTTTTATATTGACCGGTGCCATGAGCACAGCAGAAAGTCCTTTTCCGGCAGATCTTCGTATAATGATGATTCAATGTGCCATGCTTGTTTCAGGGCTGGTTACACTTGTGCAGCTATATCCCTTAAAACTGGGAATTATTCAAATTGGTGCTCGATTGCCAATAGTTATGGGAACAGCATTTGCATTTGTTCCGACCATGCAAGAACTAGGTACCAAACTGATGGAAGAACAAGTTGCCCCAGTAGAAGCCATGGGTTATGTATTGGGTGGCGTTATCGCAGGCAGTATTGTAGAAATACTGATGGGTATTTTCCTTAAACCTCTCAAAAAGTTTTTCTCACCACTGGTCATCGGTTCTGTACTGATTACAATCGGTATCAAACTACTTGTAACAGGTGCTACCTATTTTGTGGGCGGAGCTGCCGCAGAAGATATAGGTTCTGGTAAATATTGGATTGTTGGAGGAATTGTTTTTCTGATTATTGTAATTTTGAATCGTTTCGCAACAGGAATTTGGAAAGCAGCCGCTATTTTAATAGGTATTGTTGTAGGTTATATTGTCGCTGCTCTAATGGGCATGGTTGATTTTAACAATGTCACGCAGGCAGCATGGGTAAGCTTTCCAAGACCACTGTTAATTAAACCGCTTTTCCGATTAGATATTATTTTTCCCTTCTTAGCCGTTTATGTAGTAAGCGGTCTGGAGACAATGGGAAATACAAGTGGTATTACGATTTCTGCTTTTAACCGTGATGCTACTGCTGAAGAAACCTCCGGTGCAATTATAGCTGATGCAGTAGGAAGTGCCTTTGCAGGTTTCTTTAATGTATTGCCTAACACTGCTTTTGGTCAAAATGCAGGTATTATCGCTATGACAAAAGTAGTAAACAGATTTTGTATTGCTGTTGGAGCTATTGTATTGGTTATTGCCGGCTTATTTCCAAAAATCGGAGCTATTTTCAATGCCATGCCCAACTGTGTTATGGGTGGGGCTGTAATTACCGTGTTTGCCATGATTTTCCTTAATGGGGTTAAAATGATTATAAATGCAGGTCTCGATGATCGAAACAGCTTGATTCTGGCCATTACGCTTGGACTTGGATATGGTGTGGGAAGTCTTGCTAACTCAATCAAAGACAATTTTCCACTTGTATTTAAAATCATTTTTATGGAACCAGTTGCCGCAGTCTGTATTGTAGGTATTTTAGCTTGTATCGTATTCAATCCTACATCTAAAGAAAGTAAAGAGCAGACAGAATAATATTATAATTAATAAAAAAGAGACAGTTTCGGACACTTTCCGACTGTCTCTTTATATGTCATGCTTTTGTATATTTAGATAAATAATCCGGACATTCTTTTCCCATACGCCTATACATTGTCTTCTCTACTGCATTTAATATGTTTTCATACCCGGTGCATCTGCACAAATGTCCGGATAAAAGTTTTCTCAGCTGTTCCCTTGAGTATTCCTCGCCAGAATCCAATATTTCTACCGCACTCATGATCACCCCTGGTGTACAAAATCCGCACTGAACTGCTGTCTCCTCAATAAATGCCCGCTGGATATCCGAAAGTTCTCCATTTTCTCCCAACAGCCCCTCCAAAGTCCGTATTTCCTTTCCATCAGCCCATACCGCCAGATAAATACAGGAATTGTAACACTCTCCATCGATGATGACATTGCATGCTCCGCACTCTCCTACCTCACACCCTTTTTTCACACTGGTAAGACGATAATCATTTCTCAGCATATCTGTCAGAGATGCTCGCACATCAACCATGGTTTCACGCTTCTCTCCGTTTATAATACATTTCACCAGTTTGTATTGTTTTTCACCCACGAAGCTCACCTCCTGCCAGTAAGATGGATTCCTTCAGTGCCCGTTTGCACAGCACTTTTGCAATATGTTCACGAAATGCCTTGCTTGCACGCCAGCTGTCCCTTGGATTGATATCTTCCAGCACACATTCTCCCACTCTTTCAATAGTTTCTGTGCTGATTTCCATTCCTATGCCCGCCTTTTCCGCATGTACAGCACGCATTGGAATCGGACCGGCAACACCATAAGCTATTCTTATATCCTGCAAATATTTTTTATCTCCTGAAAGTCTTACATTTACAGAACATCCCAGGGTAGCTATATCCATAGCCTCCCGCATAGCATATTTGATGTAATGTCCGAAGTATCCCTCATATGATTCTCTGGGCAGTAAAATCGCTGTCTGTATCTCACCGGTCAGCAGATCTACTTTTCCTGCTCTTTGATAAAACTCCTGAATGGGAAGTATACGTACACCGTTTGGTCCCGTAATCTCAATGAAAGCATCCCATGCAAACAATGTTGAGGCAGAGTCAGCAGAAGTTACACCATTACATGTATTTCCGCCAATCGTACCAATATTTCGAATCTGAGGTCCCCCCACCTTATCCACTGCTTCACCAAGTACACGAATATACTTTTGAATCAGAGGATCTTTTGTCAGATGAGAAAAACTAGTCAAAGAACCTATGCGTATTGTTCCTTCATCGTCCAGAATCACCCCTCTAAGTTCATCCAGCCCATAAATACTCACCAACTCTGCCCCTGCCAGTTTTCCTTCCCGCATCTGCACCAGAACATCACTTCCCCCTGCAAGAATCCGGGCTTTTGGATGTTCCAAAAGCAGCTCTACAGCGTGTGTTACACTCTTCGCCTCATATAACGCTTTTATATCGTACATATGACCTAATCTCCTTTCTTTAATCCATTAAGCTATATAAGCCCTTCTTTCTTAAAATACCGGAATAATACGTGAGGGGTCAGCGGAATTTCATCTATCGCCACTCCTGTTGCCTGTAGTACTGCATTACGGATTGCCGGAGCCACTGAACAGACCGGAGGTTCCCCCAGAGACTTTGTTCCATATGCACTGGTAGGCTCATAGTTTTCCACAAAGTGACCTGCCAGATCAGGATGATCCATAAATGTTGACAGCTTATAATCCAGCAAATTATTATTTAATGTTTTGCCTGTCTTTTCATCAAACAGCAGTTTTTCAGTAAGACCGTATCCAATGCCCATACTCATACCGCCATGCACCTGTGCCTCTGCTAGAGCCGGATTAATCAACTTTCCACAGTCATGAACGTTTATGATTTGTTTTAACTCCACATGACAACCTGGTATATCCACTTCTACTTCTGCAAATGTACAGCCAAAGGAATAGGCATTCGTTTTTGCCTGGTAGGTGCTCTCTGCTGTTAAATGTCCGCTATTCGTTAAACTATACAGCTTTTCTTCAGCAAGTTCACCTAAAGTCATCAATATCTTATGGTCTGCGGTACGAACAATATTCCCCTTGGCGATATCCAAACTTTCACTGGTGTGACGGGTAAGTTCCTGCGCTGTTTTTAATATATAAGTTTTTAAGAGAGCAGCTGTCTGATTAATAGAGAATCCCGCCATATAGGTTTGTCTTGAGGCATAAGCTCCTGTGCCAAAAGGTGTAACATCTGTATCTTGGACAGTGACTACATGAACCTGATCCAAATCAATACCTAACGTTTCTGCTGCCATCTGGGCAAAAACAGTATCTGCTCCCTGCCCGATTTCCGTCTCTGCAACCTGTACCTGAATAGATCCATCCTGATTCAGCACCATTCTGCAGGCGGATGTCTCCAGCGAAATAGGCCAAACTCCGGTATTATACCAAAATGCTGCAAGACCAATCCCTTTTCTGATCACACCAGTCTGATTTTCATACTCTGCTCTTTTTTTCTCATAATTTATGTATTCATTTCCTTTTTCCATACATTGATGAAAGGAATCAAAATAATTAACATTTTTAGAAAAACTATCTTCATACCCTTTGGGCATCAAGTATTTCCACCGGAACTCATAAGGTAAAATACCTAGAGCTCTAGCCACATCATCTGTATGAGATTCTACGGCAAACATTGCCTGGGGAATACCATATCCCCGCATTGCTCCCGAAACAGGTTTATTTGTGAAGACAGTATATGCATCTCCTTCTACATTAGGACAGGGATATAGCTGCGGAAATGCACCCATGCCCTTTGCGGCTATCCCATGTCCGTGAGAAGCATATGCTCCCTGGTCAGAAAAACACTCCATTTTCCGGGCAGCAAAACTTCCGTCTGGCTTTACATAAGAAACAATATGGGTACGGATCGCATGACGTACACGGTTGGAAACAAAGGTTTCTTCTCTGGAGGTATCCAGTTTTACAAGCCTCCCCCCAACTACGGTACTTAAATATGCACAAAGCGGTTCATAAAGTATATCTTGTTTGTTCCCAAATCCCCCACCGATATATGGCTTGATCACTCTTACTTTTCCCCAGGGAATCCCCAATGCCTGCCCCACTATTCTTCTGCAGATATGGGGAATCTGTGTAGAGGATACCACAACAAGTCTGCCTTGTTCTTGATAAGCATAACAAACTAAATTCTCAATATGGCAATGCTGAACTGTAGGGGTATCATACCATCCCTCCACTTTAATCAGGCCCGGTTCCTTTATTGCCTCACTGAAATTTCCAATACGAATGGATGTGTGCTTCAATACATTCTTCGGATATGCTGCGTGAATCAAAGGCGCATCCGCCTCCATCGCTTTTTCTACATCCAGAACAAAGGGAAATTCCTCGTATTCCACTTTAATTGCTCTGACCGCCTGCATTCCCGCCACTTCATTTTCAGCCACCACGGCGGCAATATCGTCACCGTAATATTTTACATGGTCAGTAAGAAGCAGACGATCTGCCACGTCCTGATGATCAGGATCAGTAGACCAGGGGTGACCTGCTGTAGGAAAATAATATTTAGGAACGTCAAAACAGGTAACTACCTTTACCACTCCCGGGATTTGTTCTGCCTCACTTGTATCCATTGCTTTAACAATACCATGAGCAATGGTAGAATGTAGAATCTTCACTACGTACGCACTTTTATCACACAGATCATCCGTGTATTTTGCCCGCCCTGTCACTTTCTCAAAGGCATCCACACGCGTTACACTTTTTCCAACAATATGTTCTCTTCCATCCATATTTTCGCCTCCGCATCTTGCTTTTACTCAATGATTTTATGTCCCTTTTTAAAACAGCCTCTCTCCAGCTACATATTTAGCATAAATTTCTCTGTCATCCGAGAAATAAATCATACGCTCCAGCCGCTTTTTCAAATCCAGAGGCTGAGGATGTTTTATCCGGGAGTCATCTAACACCACTGCATCCAGCTCATAACCAGGTTCAAAACTTCCTACCTTTCCGAAAAATTCCCCGCCTCCTTTTGTTGCCATATAAAAGACTTCTTCTACTGTCAGTGGTTTTAAAGAATCATCCAGCATTCTCCAACGAAGTTTAGATGACTGGATTGCATGTGCCATGGCAGTGAATATGTTTTCCGTAGAACCGCCTGCTACGTCACTTCCCATTCCCACATGAAGGCCTTCTTCAATAAATTTACGAACCGGAGCAACACCTGATGCAATATTCATATTGGATTCCGGACAGTGTGCAATAAACACATTATTTTCCTTAATTCTTTTTATTTCTTCATCACTTGAATATACACAGTGTGCCATCACCGTAGGACAATCTGCACCAAACAAACCAAATTTGTCATATGCGTCACCGTAAAATGCCGACCAGGGGCAAAGCTCTTTTACCCAGGAAATTTCACTTGGGTTCTCAGACAAATGCGATTGAAGTGGTAAACCATAACGCATTTGAATTTTTTTAAGATTTTCCATAAGTTCATCTGTACAACTCGGAATAAAACGAGGTGTCAAAACCGGTCTGGTATGTTTATATTTCTTATGCAGTACATCCTTGATCCATTCCACCGTTTCTATTGCGGAATTTTCTGCAGAAACTTCTTTTATATATGCAGGACAGTTACGATCCATGTTTACTTTTCCCACCATAGTATCAAGTCCGCTTAATTCAAGCATATCCATGAGCATAAGCGTAGACTCTCTGTGGACCGTAGCGAAAATACAAGCTCGGGTAGTCGCACTTTTTCTCATGTTTTCAACAAAAATATCGTAAGATTGCCTTGCATAGTCTAAATCAGTAAATTTCGCTTCCTCCGGAAATGTATTTGTTTCCAACCACTCCAGAAGCTCCATATCCATTCCAAGTCCCCGGTAAGAATACTGTGGTGCATGTACGTGAAGATCAACCAATCCTGGTATAATCAACCGGTCTTCATAATCGGTAATCGGAATCCCACCGTATTCAAACGGAAGGGTCTGATAAATTCCTTTTACCAGTCCCTCTTCACTGACCAGATAACTGTGTTCGCAAACCACCATCTCACGGATGTTATTACTGTAAATAATATTTCCTTTTAAAATAAAAATAGATTCATTCATCGGCTGGATCCCCCTTTTTTCGCATCATTGCGCCGCATAAGTAACCACGAATCATCTTCGCAGATACTTATAGTCAACTATTACGGTAGTTGGTAGAAACGTCCATCCGATTATGAACCTATATAAGTAATTTTCAATTGTCTTGTTATATTTATGTATTATCCTAACACTTTCAAAATTTACTGTCAATCTTATTTTATATCTTATTAAAGCATTATATTCCTTTTCCAAATCCACAATTTGGAAACGTACACTGAGGACATGACAAACACAGCCCCCCATGCCCCAAAACGGTGAAATCTTCTTCTTTCATTCTTTCACCTGCAATAAGCCTGGGCAGAACAAGATCAAAAATTGTCCGTTTTGCATACATCACACAACCTGGAAGCCCTATAATCGGTGTATCCCCTTTATATGCCAGCATAAACATAGCTCCCGGCAAAACGGGGGCCCCATAAGTGATTACTTCATCTGAGGCATTACGAATGGCCAGAGGTGTGCGGTCATCCGGATCCACACTCATTCCGCCTGTGCACAGTACCATATCCGCACCCTGTCCAATCCAGTCCTCTATTACACCGGTCACCATATCGGAGTCATCATTACATATGGTATTTCCCATTACCCGGACACCATATTCTTCTAGCTTACTTTTTACTACGGGCGTAAATTTGTCTTGAATTCTTCCATAATAGACCTCACTGCCTGTAGTAACGATGGCAGCCTTGATCTGATAAAACGGTAGTATCTGAAAAATCGGTTCGTCACCACAGACTTTCTGGACCCAGCTCATTTTTTCTTCCTCGATAACTAAGGGAACAACCCGCATACCGGCAATTTTGTCTCCCTTTTTCACCGGAAAATTTCCATGCCGGGAAGCAATCACGATCTGCCCCAAGGCATTCACACGATCCAGTTTTTTCTTTTCTACTTTTAGCAGACCGTCACAGTCTGCTATCAGCTCAATTTTACCCTCTTTTACTTCCGAAGGTTTCATATGCTTCCCCTGTGATACCTGACGCAATATCTCTGCGGCATCATTTTCATGCAGCATGCCTTCTTGATTTTCCCATACATATAGATGTTCTTTCCCTACAGAAAGCAATACAGGAATATCTTCCTTCCTGACAATATGCCCTTTTCTAAATACAGCATCCTTTGTAACTCCCGGAATGATCTGTGTAATATCATGACATAGAACACAGCCCTCCGCCTCATCCGTTCTGATCAGTTTCATACCAAAACCTCCCAAGCTTGTTTTGTAACCTGCCGCACAGGTCTCATTAATTCTTTAATGACATTTTTTTAAATCATTCATCCAGATTGCCACACATGCATCACTTGGCATTCTCCAATCGCCTCTCGGAGAAAGTGCAACAGTTCCCACTTTTGGTCCATCAGGAAGACAAGATCGCTTAAACTGTTGTGAGAAAAACCGTCTGCAGAAAGTCTCCAGCCATTTTAAGATTTCTGCAGAATCATAACTGCCTTTAAATGTTTCCAGTGCCAGCCTGTAAATCTTACTCGGCTCATATCCGAACCGCACCATATAGTACAGGTAAAAATCATGGAGTTCATAGGGACCAACCAGATCTTCAGTTTTCTGAGCGATAGCTCCGTCTTTCGGCGGCAGTAATTCCGGGCTGACCGGTGTTTCAAGTACATCGTACAGCACAGATCTTATCAACTCATCTTCTGCTGTATCAGCAGCATATTTCACCAAATGCCTGACCAGTGTTTTGGGTACAGATGAGTTCACTCCGTACATAGACATATGATCTCCATTGTAAGTTGCCCAGCCCAGTGCCAGTTCAGACATATCTCCGGTTCCGATGACCATCCCTCCGGTTTTATTTGCTATATCCATTAAGACCTGTGTTCGTTCTCTTGCCTGGGCATTTTCATAAGTTACACTGTGATCATCGGGATCGTGTCCAATATCATGGAAATGCAGGGTAACAGATTCAGCTATCTTGACCTCACGAAGTGTAGCTCCCAGTTGTACCGACATTTTACACGCATTTTGGTATGTCCTGTCAGTTGTACCAAAACAAGGCATTGTTACCGCAATAATTTCTTTTTTGTCCCACCCAAGCAAATCAAACGCTCTAGCTGCGACCAGCAGGGCAAGGGTAGAATCCAGTCCTCCGGAAATACCCAAAACGGCACTTTTTGCACCTGTGTGGGCCAAGCGTTTCTTTAGTCCCATGGCTTGAATGGTAAGAATTTCTTCACATCTCTTTTCACGTTCTGTTTCATTTGCAGGAACAAATGGTAATCTAGGAAATTGTCTGGTCAGTAAAGTCTCATTTAGTTCCACATGAAACAAAACACGAACGAGAGTTCGTTCATCAGCCACTTTAAATGTAGTATTTTTACGTCTCTCTCCCATCAGCCTGAAAACATCAATTTCAGAACAAATAAGTGTATTTTGAAATCTTTTTGCTTCTTTTAAAATAGCTCCATTTTCCGTTATTAAGTTATGTCCTCCAAAAACAAGATCTGTGGTGGATTCACCCTCTCCTGCATTTGCATACACATATCCCGCGATCAAGCGTGCAGACTGACCTTTTATCAACTCTCTTCGGTAACTGTCTTTGCCAATCGTTTCATCGCTCGCCGAACAGTTTACAATCAATACAGCGCCCTCTCTGGCTGCCTTAACACTTGGTGGAACAGGTGACCAAACATCTTCGCATATTTCAGCAGAGATAACCAGTTCTTCCATGGTATCTGCCTGAAACAGTATTTGTGGACCAAAGGGAACATATTCCCCTTCAAACCATATATTTCTCACACTTTTGGGTCCCGGTGTGAACTGACGCATTTCATAAAACTCACCATAATTGGGGAGAAACGTTTTTGTTGTGAGGCCGATTACCTTGCCTTTGTTTACGGCCGCTGCAACATTATACAAATTTCCATCAACACTTAAGGGTGTACCAATAAATGCCAGAATATCTTTATCTGCCGTAAACTCTGCAATACGAAGTAACGCCGCTTTTGCTTCTTTTAACAAAACATCCTGGGTGAATAAATCACTGCAGGTATAACCGGTGATACATAGTTCCGGAAATACTACTACTTTAGCATTTTGGGATACTGCCGCTGAAATTTCCTCACAAATTTTTTCTGTGTTGTACTCTACATCAGCAACCCTTATATCCGGTGTCACTGCTGCTACCTTCACAAATCCCTGTTTCATGTTATCCTCCTGTCTACCTGCTCTTTTCTAAAAGCCCTTCTAATTCCTGTACGCTATACTGATATGCAGTATTGCAGAAATGACATTTAACTTCAATAGACTCACCATCATCAATCATTGACTGGATATCCTGCCTGCCTATACTGATAATCGCCTTTTCGATCCTCTCTTTAGAGCAATTACAGTGAAAACGTGCAGGAAGTGTATCCGTTATTTCAACATTCAGCCCTTTCAGCACCTGCTCAAGCATGGTCTCCGGAGTATGTCCGTTATCCAGCATAGTTGTCACCGGCTGCAGATCCTGAATGTTTTTTTCCAGTTTACTTAGTACTTCGTCTTCGATAAAAGGCATTACCTGTACAATAAACCCTCCCGCACATCTGACCGTGTTATTTTTCTCCATTAAAACACCCAGACCAACCGACGAGGGAACCTGTTCTGACGTCGCAAAATAATAAGTGAGATCTTCTGCAATTTCCCCTGTCTGTAAAATAGTCTGGCCAGAATAAGGTTCCTTTAGCCCCATGTCTTTTATTACATTCAAAAAGCCTGGGCCAAGAGCACCTCCGACATCCAATTTTCCATTTTTAGGAGGTAGTATGACATCGGGATTATTTACGTATCCCTTTACATTACCTTCACTGTCTGCTGTTACGGTCAATCCCCCTATAGGTCCCCCGCACTTTACCTGAATGGTAAGCATGTCCTTAGTATTTTTCATCATACTTCCCATCATTACACTTCCCGTCAACAGGCGGCCCAAGGCCGCTGTTGCTACTGGACTGGTATTATGGTGCTGTCTTGCCAGTTCCACCAATTCAGTTGTGTTTGCAGCAAATGCACGAATCTGTGTATTTGCTGCTGTAGCTCTTACTATATAATCTGCCATTATTTTTCTCCTTTTCCTGTAACCATATATATTCTCTCGCTATGCTGATCAGGGGGTTGCCGGGTAAAAGCATCATATACCGCATGAATCTGCAATCCTGACACCTGCACGATTTCCATTATCTCTTCCAATGTATATCCTCTCTGAAAATGTGTTTCCTGATATTTTCGATAAACATCTCCTTGAGAAGAAGAAACTCCCTTTTCTTTTATAAACAGATTCAATTCATATTCGTTGATCTGTTCTTCCTCATCATAGTAGTTTTCCCAAATAAAACTGCAATCATCTCTGCTGTCAGCAATTGTACAATCCCCGATTATTTCTCTGTACTTATACTCCGTATTAAAATCAAAAATAAAAACGCCACCTATATCAAGATAAGTATTTGCCAGGCGAAAAACCTGAATCAGTTCTTTTGGATCTGTAATATAATTTAATGAATCGCAAATACAGACAATAGCCCTTACAGAGCCATAAAGTTCAAACTCCCTCATATCTTGAAGAAGATATAAAATATCATGACCAGACTTCTCTTTTTTTTCAAGAGCGATTGCCAGCATCTCTGGAGAGTTGTCCACCCCGATCATGTCATATCCCTTATATGCCAGCAATTCTGTCATTGTACCTGTTCCACAGCCCAAATCCAGAACAAGTCCGGCATCAATGCCATGCTCTATTAATAGTTCCTGCAGATACATCCCCCAGTCTTCATAGGGAACATTATCCATAAAAGTATCATATACAGCTGCGAAACTTCCATACGCATAAAAATCATTATTTTCTTCCATTTCTTATACTTCCCTTGCTGTTTCTGCTTATTCGTTTACCCATATATCTTTATGGTTATTTGTACTTTTTGTCTTATATAGTATACCACATTCTACCATAGGAAAACAACCATTCTTCTATTGGCTATGCACCTTCCCTATTTTAGAACAGCCTCTAATGCGTAAACTAAATTGTTTTTTTAATTATTATAAAATTCATTTCAAAAAACCGACAGACCTACACCAAAGAACTTTTCTTTGATATAATCTGCCGGTTTAAACTGTCACCATACCCGTTGTCCTAAAACATATGGTTACACGATAGTTTTAATCCATCCCTCAGGAGCTTCTATATGCCCCATTTGTATTCCTGTCAGAGTATCATACAATTTCTGTATGACTGGACCCATTTTTTCCATTCCACTTGGGAAGCATATCTCTTTACCATGATCAACCACCTTTCCAACAGGAGAAATTACGGCTGCTGTCCCACAAAGACCACATTCCGTAAAATCCTTTAGTTCCTCCAAATATACCGTTCTTTCCTCTACTTTTAATCCCAGATAATGTTCTGCTACGTAAAGTAGAGATCGTCTAGTTATAGACGGAAGAATGGTGTCTGAATAAGGAGTCACTACGGTATTGTCTTTTGTAATAAATATAAAGTTTGCTCCACCGGTTTCTTCCACCTTAGTTCTTGTGGCTGAATCAAGATACATATTTTCATCAAAACCATTCTCATGTGCATTCATAATTGCATGCAGGCTCATTGCGTAGTTAAGTCCTGCTTTAATATGACCGGTTCCACATGGTGCCGCGCGATCAAAATCAGATACACAAAGAGTAAGAGGCTTTACCCCTCCTTTAAAATAAGGACCTACCGGAGTGGTAAATACACGAAACTGGTAATCTTCAGCAGGTTTAACGCCGATAACAGGATTAATCCCAAACATAAACGGTCTTACATATAAGGTCGCCCCTGAACCATACGGGGGTACATATGCTGCATTCGCCTTTATGGTCTCTGCTACGGCCTCCACGAAACGATCCACAGGAAAAGCCGGCATCTCAAGCCTTTTTGCAGAGTCCGCCATACGCTGAGCATTTAAATCCGGACGAAAGGCAACTATACGTCCATCTTCCGTCGTGTAGGCCTTCAGTCCCTCAAAAATTGTCTGTGCATATTGAAGAACACCTGCGCACTCACTCATGGTTATCGTAGAATCGCCTGTCAAACCACCTTCATCCCATTTACCATCACTGAAATTGGCAACATATCTTTTGTCTGTAGGTATATAGCCAAACCCCAGGTTCTCCCAGTCAATTTCTTTTTTCTCCATCTGTATTTCCTCCGTTCCTCTGCTTTTTTCTATATCTAAAGCTATTTCTGCGTTAATTATAATACTTTCGCCCTTAAAATTCAAGAGCGCACTCTGTTTTTTATTCTCTTCTCTATTTCTCTTTTACCGATCCATCATGCTGATGGATTCAATGCCTACACTTCCGCCTCTTACAACTTCGATATGTTTAAATTCTTCTTTCATCAGCTTAATCACCGCATCATTTTTTGTCGCAGTCTGAGCAAATTCTAACAGAAGACTATCTTTTCCATAATCTATTACTCTGGCCTTAAAGGTTTCGGCAATCTGAAATAATTCCACCTTGTCAGCCTGTGTGCATCTTAAGACCTTTACATACAGTATCTCTTTCATCCGCACAAAAATATCGGTAAAATCAATAACCTTTATCACTTCAACTAAACGGTTAAGCTGTTTTTTAATTTGTTCAAAAGTTTCATCATCACTTACCGTGGCAATAGTCATCCTGGAAACGGTAGGATCTTCTGTTGTTCCAACAGTCAGACTATCCAGATTATATGATTTACCTGAAAACAAACCGGATATTTTAGACAGAACCCCCACTTGATTCTCTACATATAATGAAATCCACCTTTTCTTTGTATTATTTTCCATATTCTGCTCTCCTATCATATTTAACAGTCCAAAATCATTTCTTCCAGTGTCCCCCCAGGCTGAATCATAGGATAAACCATTTCTTCCTGGTCAATGATAAACTCAATTAGAGTAGGCACTTTTGTGTTTTGTTTTGCTTGTTCAAACGCAAGAGATATTTCTTCCTTCTTTGTCACTCTTATCCCCTCTGCGCCATAGCTCTCTGCAAGCTTCACAAAGTTTGGTGTATATTCGGGCATCTCTTTTCCGTCAGTTCTACGAAATAATGCTCCGGAGCGCAAATTGGTCATTCCATATCTTTTGCCATAAAATAGTTTCTGCCACTGTCTAACCATACCTAGATAGGCATTATTGAATACACAAATTACAATAGGAAGTTCTTCTAACACAGCAGTGGCAAACTCCTGTATGTTCATCTGCATTCCTCCGTCTCCGGAAATCACAACAACAGGAACATCCGGTTTTCCAATCTTTGCTCCGATACCACCTGGGAATCCATATCCCATAGTACCAAGACCTCCTGACATGAACAACTTTTTCTTTGCGGTTATTTCTGCATACTGTGCGGTAAACATTTGATGCTGTCCTACATCAGTCACTAGGATCAGCTCATCGAACTGGCGGTTGATTTCCTCTATAATATCCATCGGCCCCATTTCGGGGTGTGGTTTCATGGTCAGCGGATGCCCCTCTTTCCATGTATTGATCTCTTGCAGCCATTTTTCTGTATCACATACTTCTACATATTCATTTATTTTTATAATCGCTTCTTTGGCATCTGCTACGATAGGAATATCCACATGAATATTTCTGGAGATAGCCGCTGTGTCAATATCTATATGCACAATTTGAGCATGGGGAGCGAACGCATGTAATTTACCGGTAATACGATCATTGAACCTAGTTCCTATAGAAAACAACAAATCACACTCGCTCACCGCCATATTTGCGGCATATGCTCCATGCATTCCAAGGTTACCGATAAACAAGGAGTGATTGGTGGGAATAGCACCTCTTCCCATAATTGTCGTAACCACCGGTATATTGGATTTTTCTGCCACATCAGTAAACAAAGCGTTAGCCCCGGCAATGTTTACCCCTCCGCCCGCAAGGAACAATGGACGTTTTGCTTTGTGGAGCATTTTTATTGCCCGTTTCAGCTGGCCTATGTGAGCAGTTGTGTTTGGTTTATAGCCGCGTATATTCACCTCGGTGGGATATTCAGAATTTCCCAGTTCCGCCATAACGTCTTTTGGCAGATCAACAAGCACTGGGCCAGGTTTCCCTGTACTTGCTATATAAAATGCTTCTTTAATAATCCGTCCCAGATCCTCTCTGTTACGCACTGTCACCCCATATTTTGTAATGCTTCTTGTTATCCCAACGATATCCACTTCCTGAAAAGCATCATTTCCAATCAGATGTCTAGAAACCTGCCCGGTAAAACATACAAGGGGAACACTGTCGTAATTCGCAGTTGCAAGTCCGGTAACAAGATTTGTCGCTCCCGGGCCACTGGTCACAAGGCAGACACCTACTTTTCCGGTGGCTCTGGCATAGGCATCCGCTTCATGAACGAGTGCCTGCTCATGTCTAGGCAGAATAACCCGAACATCATCCTGCTTATATAGTTCATCACTGATATCAATTGTACAGGCTCCAGGATAACCAAATACAGTATCTACCCCTTCCTCTCTTAAAGCTTTAACCATTAATTTGTTTCCAGAAATTTTTTTCATCGTATTTACCTCCTTTATTTATTCGGTTTACTCCCAAAGTTAAAAAAACCCTAAGCTATTACTAGCTCAGGGCGAATATGCAATCCGTGTTACCACCTAAATTCAAAGAATAATTCTTTGCACTCTGCCAGTACAGGATATATCATCCGATACTGCTTCCCTGTAACGTGGGAGTTACGGTGAATCCTACTAAGGGCCCCGCCTGTTCAGTTCACTGCTCAAAGGCTACTTCCATAATCCCTTCATGAAGACTCACACCAGCCGTCTTCTCTCTTTGCATCCGGTAATTATGTACTCCTCCTTATCTCTGCATTTTTCATTTGCTTTGTTATTTTTTATAGAAATTAAATTTATTATAGATTGTAACATTGGCTTTGTCAACGTGGACTGCTTGATATTTTTTATCTTTGTGATCCTTGAATCTTTAAAATTCCAGATAACAAAAAACTCTATTATTTACAAATATATTTGCAAAATCTGTATTCCAAATCAAAGCAAGTCTGTTCATCACCAACGTCTGCTGCTTCCCATTCTTCTAATTCATCTAGATTAGGGAAATAAGCATCTGCCTGAAAAGAATGGTCAATTTTTGTAACAAGTGCAGTATTACAATATGGAAGCAGCTGCTTGTAAATACTGTCCCCACCTATTATATAGATATCATCTGTATTGTAATTTTTCAATTCATTCATAAGCTCATCTATAGAATGAACAACTATTGCATCTCTCACCTTATATTCCGAGTTTGTAGTTAATACAATATTTGTCCTGTTTTTCAGCGGCATACCGTTCGGGAAACTTTCCAGTGTCTTTCGTCCCATTACAACTACTTTTCCAGTGGTAGTCTGACGGAAAAATTTCATATCAGATGGTATGCTTACTAATAATTTGTTGTTATAACCAATTGCCCAGTTTTTGTCTGCTGCTACAATTATATTCATCGCTATTCCTCCACTTCAATCTTACTATACCGCCACAGGGATATTTTTAATCTGAGGATGGGTATCATAATTTATGAGTTTAATATCATTCGTTGTAAATTCATAAAAATCTTTCACCTCTGGATTTAACCAGAACTCCGGTGCGGGCAAAGGCTCTCTTGAAATCATTTCTTCAATAAGTAATATATGGCGGTCATAAATATGAGCATCTGCAATCACATGAACAAACTCGCCCACTTGCATATCACACACTTGAGCGAGCATATGCATCAGAACAGCATACTGACAAACATTCCAATTGTTAGCCGTCAGCACATCCTGTGAACGTTGATTAAGAATGCCATTCAATGTCAGCTTATTGCTGTCCGGCTCTTTTGTTACATTAAAAGTCATACTGTAAGCACAGGGATATAAGTTCATTTCATGAAGATCCTGGTGGGAATAAATGTTAGTCATTATTCTTCTGCTGTAGGGGTTATGTTTCAGATCATAAATCACTCGGTCTACCTGGTCCATCATTCCTTCTTTATAAGAATGTTTTACCCCCAGCTGATAACCATAAGCTTTTCCGATAGAACCAGTTTCATCCGCCCAACTGTCCCATATATGGCTGTTTAAATCCTTGATATTATTTGATTTTTTCTGCCAGATCCAAAGCAGTTCATCTACACAGTTTTTAATCCCCGTCCGCCTAAGTGTCATTGCAGGAAATTCTTTTCGCAGATCATAGCGATTAACAACTCCAAACTTCTTGATGGTATATGCCGGAGTATTGTCTTCCCATACCGGGCGTACCTTTTCTCCCTCTGTGCTTGTCCCATTTTCAATGATATCTCTGCACATATTAATAAACAATTTATCCGCGTAACTCATAGATAACTTACTCCTCTCCAAAATGTTATGATATATAAGTACTTTGTTATTCTTTTTTTGACTCCAATTCATAAATATTCTATGGGTCAGCAATGTTATATAGCATTTTATCCAGACCTTTAGTGAGTGCAGCAATTTCCTTTTTGGTCATTCCCCTGGTCATCTGTCTGTCCATTTTTCTTCTATCATTCTCCATACGTCTTTGAATGTCATAGGCTTTCTCAGTCAAGTATATGTTTTTTCTTCGTTTGTCCGAGGTATTTGGAACACAAAGAATAAACCCCTTTTCATCCAGTCTTTTCAAGAGGCCTGTCACTGTAGGATTTTTCAAACTCAAATGCCGTTCAACATCCCTCTGATTTACTTCTTCTTTATTTGTGTGGAAAAGGTAATCCAGTACCGCACATTGTGATGCGGTAATCCCGATAGTTTTCAGCTTTTCATTCAAGTCCTTTTCAAAAACATTATTTATTTGTTTTACAATAAATCCTATAGGTTGATTTCTCCGCTCCATATCGCTCCTTTCTACACACTTGATACATATATAGCTAGCTATTTATGTTATATCATGACAAAGGAGGTGTGTCAATGCACACCTCCTCACGCTCCTTTGATTGACTACAATGTAGTCTAACGTTAACGGAAATATTAATATTCTCTGATTACACTGCTTATTTCCTCTATACTGTCTTTTTCTTTTAATTCTCGAAGTGCATCTTTCAAATGATATTCTTTAACTTTATCTGTGACAATTACCAGTTCTGCCTTGTTATCCTGAGCACGTTTCTGTACTACTCTGGCTATACTTACTTTGTGATCTCCAAATACTTTTGCTATACACGCCAAAACTCCAGGCTGATTTTTCACCTGCATCCGCATAAAAAACTTGTTCTTAACATCCTCAAAATTTTTGATTTTAAGTTCCTTATAACATGTGCAGCTGATTCTTCCGGTACACTTGTATTTTAAATCTCTTGCCACATCAATGATATCGCCCATCACTGCACTGGCTGTAGGCAATTCTCCTGCTCCTCTTCCATAAAACATAGCGTCGTCCACAGCATCCCCATGAACGAAAACAGCATTAAAGGAGTCTCTTACAGATGCAAGTGGATGCTCCCTGTTTAACAACATTGGATAAACACCGACTTCCATACCTGTATCTGTATTTCTTGCTACGCCAAGAAGCTTTATCACGCTGTCAAATTCTTTCGCATAAGTAATATCCTCAGCAGTAATTTTTGTAATACCTTCCGTATAAACATCTCCAAACACCACTCTGGAATGAAAGGCAATAGATGCCATGATCGCAACCTTTCTTCCCGCATCCAGACCTTCCACATCTGCTGTAGGGTCTGCTTCTGCATACCCCAACTCAGTTGCTTTTGCCAAAGCTGCCTCAAAACTCATGTTTTCTTCAAACATTTTTGTAAGAATATAGTTGGTTGTCCCATTTACAATACCAATTACTTCGGAAATATCATTGCCTGCCAGACATTGCTTTAACGGACGAATAATTGGTATTCCGCCTGCTACTGCTGCTTCAAACAAAAAATCACACTGATTCTCTTCTGCGGCATCCAGCAGTTCTTTACCATATTCCGCTACCAGATCTTTATTTGCTGTAACTACATTTTTCCCTGCTCGCAAAGCCTCTAATATCATTGTCCGAGCAGGTTCAATCCCGCCCATTACTTCAATAATAATTTGAACATCATTATCCTGAAGAATCTCCTGCCAGTTATCGGTAAGAAGTGATGACTCGACCCCAGGTCTTTCTTTTTTTATATTGTGAACCAATATCTTAGATAACTCAAGCTGAGCACCTATTGTCTGCGTCATCACATCTGCACGTCTTTGTATCAGCTTATAAACACCTGTTCCAACAGTCCCAAGACCAAGCAATGCTATTTTTATAGTATTCTTTTCCATATATTACACCTCATATTACTACGTTTTTGATGGGTCATATTATAGCATAAAGCATCAGATAACACTAGCGTTAGTTCTTTAACGAATATCTATTTGAACGGAAATCTGATTACACATTGGCAGAAAATAATATTTTTCAAAATAAATGTTGACAAGAGGGTTCCCATGTAGTATATTAGTTATTGTTCCGGTCAGGAAAAAAACACCATATGCGATAGTGGCTCAGTTGGTAGAGTACGACCTTGCCAAGGTCGGGGTCGCGGGTTCGAATCCCGTCTATCGCTCTTTTGAATAGAGTGCTTGAAGTCTTATTTTATAAGATTTCAGGCATTTTTTATTGACTCTTGTAAACATTTGTTCTGTTTGCTTTTCTTCTGCCCCTTGCACTTTTAGCTGCTCTTTAAATTCTCCGCTTTCGTACAGACGATTGAACGGATAATCTGTATTAACTCACTAGGGCAGTTAAACTGCAACTGCCCTGCTCGCTCTCCGAGGGATCTACGACGCTTTTGCATCATCCACACATCTATGATTGGTGTACACAATTTACCAGGAAGCTAAGTTTATTTATTTTACTTAATATGATATTATAATCTATGAAAAATTGTATTTATACTATTTGCAATTCTTTTTAACATAATTGCTATTATGGATAACATAGATGCAAAGATTACCTGTTAGCTATTTCTTGTTGTTTAATATACTATTGAATTAGAAAACAACTAGGAGGTAAGCTATGAAAATAATTTTCAAAAATATCAATCCATTTAATGATAATTCCAAAAATTCTACTATTGAATTTTTAATTCAAAAAATATTGGCTTTTATTATTTTATATTTATTATCAGCTGTTATCGCAGAACTGATAATAATTGTAATTTTTTTATTTTTTGGATTCGATGTATTAGATGGACAGATGCCAACAGGAGAATGGGTAAATCGTATTCCTTTTTATGGAATGACTGGTTTTGCTTTTCTCACTATTTGTTATATAAAAATGTTCGAAAAAAGAAAACTTTCTGATATTGGTATAAAGTTGAATGTAAAACTACCAATAGTCATTGCTAAGGGAATATTAACAGGGGCAGGAATGGTTACTATCATTATAGGAATACTTATGGCATCCGGACTATGTTCCTATCAGAGTATTAGTAAATTTTCCGTGTCTTCATGTTTATTTTGGTTCTTGGCATATTTCATACAATCCTCAGCAGAAGAAATAATGTGTAGAGGCTTTCTCCAAACATCATTAAATAGAAGATTAAATACTAAATCGTCCATATTTATTAGTAGTTTTGCTTTTGCCATTCCGCACGTATTCACCATTTTAGAAATAGAAGGCATTACAAAATGGGTTGCCATTTTTAATCTCCTACTGGTCTCTTGGTTATTCTCCATTGTAATGATTAAGGAAAATTCATTGGGAGCAGCTTGTGGTGTTCATTTTGGATGGAATTTTTGTTTAGGGACTATATATGGATTAGAAGTGTCTGGTGGAAGCTCTACAAGTGGAATTTTGAAGTTTGCGATTAAATCAAATTTTGATTTTTTTACAGGGGGCATATATGGCATAGAAGCAAGTATATTAATAATACCGATATTATGTATTAGTATTGCATTTTATACATTGTCAATCATAAGAAAGGACAAAATATGGAATTCGAAAAAAAACTGTTTGAATTAAGGAAACAAAAAGGTATTTCACAGGAAGAGCTGGCAGATAAACTAAATATTTCTAGACAGACATTGTCAAAATGGGAATCAGGAAATTCCACACCTGATATGGAAAAGTTAATATTACTTAGCGATTATTTTGAGATTTCACTAGATGAATTAGTTTTTGGAAATAAATTAGAAACACATAATGAATCACTGAAAGAAGGCATTACTATTGCTAAGGTTTTAGATGATAAAATATTGACAGTTGAAAATAAGCAAAAAACTAAAAAGGGTTTTAAAATAGTATTGATAATATTAGCTATATTTCTTGGAATAGATATTTTGTCTATGGTGATATATTTCTTATTTTGGGGACTGCCTAAATAATTACTTGGTTAAGTATTCTCCATGTTTACGGATACCATCCAGTAGTATAAAAAATATATGCACTATCATGTGCTCATAAATCAGAAGTGGATGGAACCCCTTTCTTTTCAGTATTGGTAGGATGGGATTATGGTTCGAATTCCGTCTATCGCTCTTAAATTAAGGATGTCTAAACTTTGTTTTGCAAGGTTTCAGGCATTTTTTTGTTAGAAATAAACCTTTATTTTGATAGGATTGATAGAGTACGAAATATATTAATTACGAACTTAAAGGATATATTATATTTCTTTTATACATACATCTTTACATAGTTCTAGGTACCTTTTTATCGCATAACAGGTTTCATTACTGACGATATGTTCGATTTTGCAGGCGTCTGCACTTGCAGTCAGTTCACTAACACTACAATAATTAATCAAAAATTTCCTTATGAATTGGAATTTATCCCAAATAACTTCTCCCTGTTTTTGTCCATCTGCAGTAAGTTGGATACTGCCATTCAGAGTTTTTATAATCATTTCCTTTTTAAGTAATGTTGCTACAGCATTATGAACACTTGGTCTTGTGACGTTTAAATATATTGCTATATCAATTGAACGAACGATTTGGTTTTTTTTTGATAATTTATAAATGCACTTTAAATATTCCTCCATTGAAGGACTAAGTTTATTTCCCGAATAAAAATGTTTGTTTTGTTGCATGCTTAAGCCTCCTTTTAATTATATTCTCTGAACTTTAAATACTAACTTTTTTCATTATCATCTTGTTCATTTTCAAACGTATCAGATTGTTTAAACTTGATATTATCATCAAAAGATAAATACGAATAAAATGGTAGACACAAATATGGAACATTATTCATTATCGTTTGAATTATTCTTTGTTCAGCTTTAAGCTTTTGTTTATATATCTGCTCGTCATGCTCAATCATATCTGAAGTATATGGTTTATTTTCTTTTCGTTTCATGTTAGTTTCTCCTAACTCCATTGCGCAGATTGTGTATGGTTACCATACTCTTATGCAAAAATTTTATTTACTTGTATTTTCATCGAAACTTTCTATCCTGTTTTTTAGCGTTGACAAAAAATCAGATAAAAAATTTAATTCTGATTCTGTAGCATTATGCAATTCATTTTCAACCATTTTGTTCAAAACAGTATGGTAATGCATATGATTCTTATGTGCTTTATTGCCCTTGTCTGTTAGATGTAATAAAAATCTTGATAAGTTCAATTCGTCTACACTCTTATAAACCAGACCTTTACGTTCCATTTTTTTAATAATTTCCGAAACAGATCCTTTCGTCACCTCTAAGATATCAGCTAGTCCGCCAACATTAATCTCAGGATGTTCAGCTATCGCCTTTATTACATGTATTTCAGAATGAAAAATTGGTACATCCGTACCATAAAAACGCGTTTTTTTATCAAGTTCGATCAGCGCAAACGCCAGATCTAAAGATTCATATGCTATTGTGTGTTTAATATTTTTATTTTCTCTCATATCAAACAGTATATGGTTGCCATACACTTTTGTCAAGTATTTAATTACTTCTATTTTAAAATTATCCAAGCTATTAATTCCGCTAAGCTAGAAGCTCAGCTATCTGTCTATAAGATATTATTTTGATATACATAAATAATTTATTACGTGTACATACTTACCCTAGAGGTGACAGTATGCTATTTACAGAAATTTATGAAATTATATTTAGATGTCTTTTATTTATAATAGGTATATTTTATATGTTTAAAAAGCAGTTCAAAATATTGCTTTCTTTAATTTTTATTTTTGGATTATCTTATCTGTCATTTTTTATTAAAAAATTCTTTTCTATTAAAATAGATACTTTCAGTAATTTTATATATCTGATGATCATATTTAACTCCATATATCTAGGTGGCTCTCTTAAGTATTATGATAAATATAAAAATTGGGACAGATCTATACACGCATTGTCTGGTATCAGTTTTGTCGGCTTTGGAATTGCAATAATTCGTATCACGCCCAGTATCAAACTTATTATCGTTTTACTTTTTGGTTTTACATTTTCAATAACTATTCATGTAATCTGGGAGGTGCTTGAATATATTAGTGACTGTTTATTTCAAAGTAATGCACAGAGATGGCAATTACATCACAATTCAATCAATCATAAACCTTCCAAGTCACTTCAACCAGCCGGTCTTGTTGATACCATGAATGATTCAATTTGCTGTATTATCGGTTCTGCCCTTGCAACTGTTGTTTGGGGGTTACTACTCTAATTTTCTTTCTATAAAATATATCCCTTCTTAAATTTATTTACTAAAAAACAGGGTATTCTTTTGTCGCAGTAATGTCAAACAATATAAGTATTCCATTATGAATTGCATGATAATTTTCCCATTTACTATTGATATTATATACTTTTTAATATATGATGTAATCAAGCTATTCTGCCCACAATTAATTACTTTATGAACACGTGAAGCGCAATCCATAATCCTTGTTTTTGGGTACTGATACTACAGATATGCTATCAGTATCAAACATGTGCTCATGCGGGAGCAATAAATTACCCGTAAATATATAATATAAAGGAGAATAACGATGAGAAGTTTTGCTACATTTGATTTGCAGTACGCACATAGGTTTTTTGGTTTCAAAGGTGAGGCTCAATATTTACATGGACATACCGGTATATTGACAATTGAAGTCGAAGATACTATTAACACTGGGGTGAATATGGTATTCCCCTGTAATGAAATCAAAAAAACTGCTTGGGAAGTTTTACAGAACTTTGATCATGCTTTAGTCTTAAGAGAAGATGATCCTTTGCTGCCTTCAATTCTCAGTGTCTATGAGGCACAAGGCATTAAAGACGGTGCACCTACTAATAAGCAAAAAGGCCCCGCTTTTAAAACAGAACTTGCCACAGCGTATCCGGAATGCCGGTTAGTTGTTACTAAAGAAACAATGACGGTTGAAGGCATGATTAAAATAGTTTATCATTTGCTAAAAGATAAACTAAATATAGTAAAGATCACATTTACCAGTGGAGTAAATGGTGCTGCTGAGAACTATGAATCCAAAAATATCATAGACCGTTGCCCGTTATGCGGAATTACATTAAATGAAAATGGTGTATGTCCTAAATGTGGATACACAAAAAAGTAGACTCTGTTTTTTAATTCACCAATTTTTATAAATTAAAACGGAAACAATGTTAAACAGTACATATAATCTAAGTCTGATTGTTTCCGTTTTAATGTTCTTAAGTAATCTCAAAATCTTAATAATTCTTTTAATCATTTCCAAACATTCCAATTATCGCCTATAGCAAAATTGTTACAGAATTGTTACAATCATTTTGTACTTAAATAAAACAATTTTTCAAGGAGGATATGTCAATGTGCTACCGTATTTTATCTAGCTGTTCAGACTTGGCTTCTTTTATTCAGTCATGTCTTGGATACTAAAATTTAATCACTAGGGCTCTGGCTTTTGCCGGAGCTTTTTGTTTAGTCAACCCATTTACACTTTACAGCACCAGTTATTTTATAAAAATGTTGTTACCTAACAACAAATTCTTGCTTCTGAATTCACTAAATACATTTCCCCTTTGCCTGGTATACCGAGTTTTAGTAAATTAATATTGACAGTTCTTTAATTTCTGGCTAATATGTTGTAGATATACAAATAATATCTCATGTTAAGTGTGCATTGCATATTTTAAATAATACAAATTGGAATTACATAAAATATATAAATTAAAACGCTAAGAAATTTGGAAATGAACAGTATTATTTATTTCAGAACCATCTTAGTAACACGTTAGGAGTAATATGATAAATTCATTATTTGTAAATGCTTCAATTCTTATAACCTTTTTATGCTTAAGCAATCCTTTTTTCAAAGATACTCCACTAAGTATTCATTCTAATGTTAAAGTAAAACTTACAATAGGCACTATATTAGGTATTTGCGGCTGTGTATTAATGCTCAATGGGGTAAGCATATCTAGTAATATGTTTATGGATTTTCGAGTAATAGCACTAATAATATCCGTAATCTATTGTGGTCCTATTTCTGCTGTAGTGACTGCAATCTGCATTATTGCCTTTAGGGTTGGCTATTTTGGCATTTATAGTACTTCAATTGTAGCAACAGTTAATTTAATAACACTAACAATTATCTTTAGTTTATTATCTATTTCAAATTATTCATTTAAAATCAAATACATAATTATGTGCATAATGAATGTACTTTCTTCAATATTATGGACTGCTGCTCTGGAAAAAGATCCAATTATTATTATTAAAGTCTTGCTTCATTATATTCTATCAAATATTATCGTTTCAATTATTATCTATTATGTAATGGTCTATTGGTTCAAGACTAAAGAATTATATTTAAAGCTCAAATATGAGTCTACCAAAGATTATCTTACCGGTTTAAATAATGTGAGGGAATTTGATCTAAAACTCAATCAAACAGTCTCCGACACACTTGAAAACAACAAAAAACTTTCTTTATTAATGCTGGATATTGATAATTTCAAAAAGGTTAATGATACTTACGGACATATTTCTGGGGATTTAATATTAAAACAATTTAGTCAGATACTAATAAATTCCTGTAGGTCATTTGACTTTGTCTCCAGAAAAGGAGGAGAAGAATTTTGTATTATATTGCCTGATAGCGATTATACTGCTGCTTTTGAAATAGCCGAAACAATCAGAAAAAATGTTCAGGAAAATAATTTTATTACTGATGATAATGAAAAAATCAAAATAACAACTTCAGTTGGCGTAAGTTCTTATCCCAGTAAAACAAACAATATAAGCGATCTTATGGAAATTGCTGACAGAGCATTATATTGTGCGAAAAATAGTGGCAAAAATCAAGTGCAATAATTATTTCTTTTAAAGATTGTTAAGAAACGGAGTCGGGATTTATATCCTGACTCCGTTTCTTCGTCCTGCCTGATTTTTTTATGTATGCTCTATTTACACGTTTTTGGGATAACTAATTGCGCCTTCCCGACATGGTTAATTCCTTCTTTGATTTAGAGGTGTTATAAAATGCATCACCATACTGAGTTGAACCATACACTTCTCCTGCATTATCTGTTATACTGTTCAAAATTTCACCGACTGTATCATAAGTAATATCTGAATTAAACCCAGCCACACAGCAGTACCAATCAGCAAGTATCTTGTTTGCATCTGCAAAAACCCATCCTGTTTTATCCCACATAAACGATATAATTTCATATTGACAATCAATATTTTCAGAAGACTTATTAAAAAATACAGTTGCTCCCGTTCCCGTTTTTATTTGGTTATCTTTGACATTATCTACACTTATTTTATCAATGGCAACCCCTTCTCTTTCATACAAAACGTCTGTCATAGTATTATATCTTTCAACAAACTTATTTATAGAGTATGGATTATTATTGATATAATCAACCATTATTTCACTATCTTGATAGTTTAATTTTTCTAAATATGTCAAAGCATTTTCATAATCTTTACTATCATAGAGTTCTTTACCAAGTGTATACTTACATTGTTTAACCAACTCTTCACTATCCTGAAAATTCAAATCTCTCAATAAATCAATAGCCGACTCATAATCCTTTTTATTCATAAATGTCTTTGCGTAATCATATTTAGCACTTAACAATTTGTCTTTGCTATCTTCATAATTTAAACTACTTAACACAAATATTGCAGCTTTATAATTCTTGCCTTCCAAATACCAAAGAGCCTTCAGATATTTACACTTCTTCTTTGCTTCAATTACTTTATCACTATCCCCTGCGCTGTCAAGTCGACTTAACGCTGCATCATAACGCTCTGAGTCAATGTAATTCAGACCAAACTCATAGTTACATTCCTGTATTAACCTAACGGAATCTTTATAACCCTCCAGCTTTTCAAATGCTGAAATCGCTTCTTTATACTTTTCCTGCTCCATTAAATCTTGTGCTTTAGCATAATCCCTCATATTACCAGTTAACGCAAATGATAATAAAGCTATAACAATTACTGCAAAAACACTCACAATTGTAATTACTATTTTTTTATTAAAATATATCTTTTTCTTTTTAGCCAATTGCTTTTCATCAAGATGATATGACGTATTTTTTGGAATTTCAGCTTCATCATTAATACAACCATAAACATCTATATCTGCTTTAAATTTAGTTTTGTCATCAGCTTTACTGGTTTCCTCATCATTATATTCTTGAAACTCATACCCACAAACTTTACATACTTTTAAACCTTCATCCACATTGTTATTGCATTTTGGACACTTAATTACTTTCATCATTTGTTCCCTCCTCAAATGTTTTAAATTTCTATAAAAGATTGATTTTATATTTTTCTTTTATAGAGCAATTTTAACATATTATTCTATTAATTATTTATTATTTTTAAATCTTATTACTATATTATAACATAAGATTGACAACAAAACTTGTCATGATATAATATATATAACAAGTAAACTTGGTATTTTATATGGAGGTGTATTATGGATAAAGAAGAAATTTTAGCAATGAGCCGGGAGGAATATAGATGGGGAGACGAAAGAAAAATTGAAATAATGACCAGAAATATTTCATGGATGATTATCTTTATTACTACAACCGCTCTTCTTGTTTTCTATAACTATACTAAACATTCATTTCCTATACTGTCAGCGCTTTTAGATGCTACAACAATATATTCTGCGGTAAAATTAGGAACATCCGTTTACAAATATTATGTTAGCAAAAATAAAACTTTTATTTATGACATATTACTATTTATTACTTTAACTGTTTGTAACATAACAATGATAATACTGGAGGTTCTATAGAAACAATATTATGAACAAAACATTGATTTTACAAAATCGTTTAAAAGAAGCTCGAACTGAAACAGGACTATCCCAATCTCAATTAGCAGAAATTGTTGGAGTTTCACGCAATACAATTAGCTCTATAGAAACAGGTCAGTTTAATCCAACCACAAAACTTGCACTAATTATTTGTATAGCCTTGGATAAAAAAGTTGAGGATTTATTTTATTTTTAACCTTTTTTCCTTATTTAAATGCTATATTTTTTATATCTAACTTCCGTGTGACTACGCTTAAAATCTTTAAATATTATGTATAACTTTTATTGCTTTTTACCCCCACATATCGTAATATGATGTGTGGGTATTTTATACCACACTGATACAGGTATAGTGCATTCAACAGCCTATACAAGAGGAGAAAAGGAACATGAAGAAACCAAAGACACGCATATGGGGTTTAAGAACAAAGCTAACGGCAACCATCAGTGCTCTGATCGTTGTAACACTGCTCATCTCCACCACTCTGGCCCATATTGCTATGACCAAAGCCTATGAGGGCAATATAAAGGGTTTGAAAGATGATTTTGATACAAAGATACAAACTTCTGTGGAAAATATAGTGGGGGCTCTGAACGTAGAATATAATCGCTACCTTGACGGCGAAATAACACTTGAAGAAGCAAAAAGCACCTCAGAAATTATCGTAAGAGATACAAAATACGATCATGGAGAAGGCTATTTCTGGGCAGACACTGCAGACGGTATCTGCGCAATTCATATGACTGAATCTAATGTAGGAGTAAACCGTTATGATTATCAAGATCCTAAGGGTACTTATTACATCCGCAACCTAATTGCGGCGGGAGACAAACCTGATGGAGATTTCACTGAATTTTACTACAATAAACCAGGTGAAACCGACTCCATTAAAAAACGTGCCTATACCATGTTCTTCGAACCATTTGGATGGTATATCAGTACAGGTAACTACTATGATGAAATTGATGGGGCAGTGAAAAAAATACAACACGAAAAAACAATAAGCTTGATTGAACTTTATGGAGCCAGCTTTATTATGCTTCTTTGCACACTTATAGTGACTGCTTATTTTTCCAAAAAAATAACCGGTCCCCTTAAGGCAGTGACGCAACGTCTGACATTGCTTTCCCACGGTGATATTTTGACAGAACCAGCTCCAATCCCTAACACCAGTGACGAAACAAGACTTCTGGCTGAGTCTGCCGACAGCGTGATCAAACAGCTCCGTGGAATTATTGGAGATATCACAGAGCAACTAAAATTTCTTTCTGAGGGCAATATGACTCAGAATACAAACTATCAATATATTGGAGACTACGCACCAATACATGATTCACTTGTTGATATTAAAAAAACACTGAATATCACCCTGCTGACTATAGAAACATCAGCCGGACAAGTATCAAGTGGTGCAGACAATATTGCCTCCATGGCTCAGCAGATGGCTGCGGGTGCTACGGAACAAGCTACATCCATTCAGACAGCCTCCACGTCCATCGCTGATGTATCAGATGCTGCGACAGCTAATTCTAAAGAGGCGCAAAAGGCTGAACAAAACGTTTCAAAAACAATGGAAAGTGTTTTACACACCAATGACGAGATGCAGAAAATGAAACATGCAATGACAGATATCAAAAACGCTACAGATAAGATAGGTGAAGTTACCCGCTTCATTGACAATATTGCGTTCCAGACAAATATACTTGCCCTTAATGCTGCCATAGAAGCTGCTCGTGCAGGTGAAAGCGGAAAAGGCTTTGCCGTTGTTGCTGATGAGGTACGTTCTCTTGCAGAAAAGTCTTCTGATGCTGCCAAACAAGCCGAGGAACTTATTGTAACATCTGTAAGCTCTGTATCTCAGGGTGTAGGCATAACCGAACAAATGTCAGAAATCATCGAGCACTCCGTAGAAATGATGCGTTTGTCCAGGGAAGCCATTGCAAGAATCGATCACACATCAAGAGAACAGGCCGATGCAATATCGGAAATCCACAACAGTATTGACGGTATATCTCAAATCATTCAGACTAATGCAGCCACTTCTGAAGAAAGTGCCGCTTCCAGCGAAGAATTGTCCGCTCAGGCTGAAATATTATATCAAGAACTGGCTAAATTTGATTTAAAACGTAATGATTGATAAAACTCAAAAGAGCAGGACCTTTACCGGTTTTGCTCTTTTTTGATTGATTTTAACATTTCCGGACGCCATAACAAGTATCGTGTTAGTTGTTTTTTTCAACTAAATTCAACTGTAAATCCATTGTTTAATGTATAGCCTCTTTGTATAATAAAAAAGGAGGTGCTCTTTATGAAAGAAATTAATATTGCACGAACAATAGTAAATAAACGCCGGGAAAAAGCGTTGACCCAAAATGATCTTGCAAATCACATCGGAGTTTCCAAAGCATCGGTTTCTAAATGGGAAACCGGGCAAAGCTATCCCGATGTTACGTTACTCCCACAGCTTGCGGCTTATTTCAATATCAGCATTGATGAACTTATGGGATATGAGCCACAAATGAGCAAAGAAAATATTCGTAAATTGTATCTGAAACTATCATCCGACTTTGCTTCCACCTCATTCGAAGAAGTCTTAGACAATTGTCGAGAAATTACGAAAAAGTATTTTTCATGCTTTCCTTTGTTATTCCAAATCGGCGCACTGCTGGTAAACAACAGTATGGAATCCGGCAACATGGAAAAAACTTTCTCAGTAATTGCAGAAGCTAAAGAACTGTTCATTCGGGTAAAAAAAGAAAGTGAGGATGCTGAACTTAAGCAGCTGGCATTAAATATGGAAGCTTTCTGCGCTTTGACACAGGGAAATCCAATTGAGGTGATTGAATTGCTGGAAGGAACAAGTCGAAAAATTATTTCTTCAGAAACATTACTTGCACCGGCCTATCAAATGGCAGGCAAACCAAGGGAGGCCAAATCAACATTGCAGGTCGGAATCTATCAGCATATGCTTTCTCTTTTTGGAGCATTCCCTGATTATTTAATGCTTTGTTCAGACAATTCGGAACTGTTTGAAAAAACATATACTCGCGCTAGTGCAATCGCTGAAGCTTTTGATTTAAAAAGACTTCACCCTTCTGTACTCATGAAGTTCTATCTTTTGTCAGCTCAAGGATACGCGATGCTCGGAAATACCAATAAAGCGATAGAAATTCTTGAAGATTATACGGAGCTTGTTCTTGGAGATATTTATCCGCTAAAGTTAAAAGGGGACGATTATTTTAATCTGATAGACGATTGGTTTGATGAGCTTGATTTAGGAACAGCTCTCCCTCGTGATGAAAAGATTGTGCGACAGAGCATGGTTGAGGGGGTAGTCCATAATCCAGTATTTACTTCATTAACTGATGATTTCCGCTTTCAGAGAATCACAGAAAAACTGCAAAATAACTGTTAGGAGGATTTTATTATGAATTTTGTTGTATTGAAAGACTATTTGCCATTTCTTATTCCGCTTGTTATTGCTCAGTTTGCACTTGGCATTACTGCATTGGTTCACGTACTGCGGCATACACATTACCGCTTCGGAAATAAGGTTATGTGGGCGTTGATCGTCATTCTTATACAGTTTATTGGTCCAGCCGTATACTTCACCTTTGGCAGAGGGGATGAATAATGGGGATTTTAGAGATCAATCAACTTTTTATGAATTTCGGAAATCATAGCGTACTTAGCGGATTGGACATGAATGTGCCTGAACACTCCATATTTGGTTTTGTAGGGCAGAATGGTGCCGGTAAAACAACAACAATGAAAATTATACTTGGCTTACTAAAACCAGACAACGGAAATGTAACTGTATGCGGTGAAAAAGTAGCATATGGACAAACAAAAACTAATCGCAATATAGGTTTTCTTCCCGATGTTCCTGAGTTCTATGGGTATATGAGACCAATGGAATACTTGAAATTATGCGGTGAGATAACCGGTCTGAAGAAAGAAAAGACCAAATTAAAAAGTGAAGAATTACTATCACTTGTCGGACTGAAAAACGAAAACCGGAAAATAGGTGGATTTTCAAGAGGGATGAAGCAACGCTTGGGTATTGCACAGGCCTTGCTGAACGATCCCAAACTGCTTATCTGCGACGAACCTACATCGGCACTTGATCCGCTTGGCCGGAAAGAAGTACTTGACATTCTGCTCGCGGTGAAAGGAAAAACTACCGTGATGTTTTCCACCCATATCTTGTCGGATGTAGAAAAAGTATGCGACCGGATTGCTATATTGCACAAAGGAAAGCTTGCACTCCACGGTACCTTTTCTGACATCAAAGAATATCATAAACATAACAAGTTCATCCTCGAATTTGCCAGTGTAAAAGAAGCGTTTGATTTTGAAAATACAGATGCGCTTAAGCAGCCAACAATCACATTGTCACGTGATGAAAATTCTGTGTCAGCATTTGTTAATAATTACAATAAAGATGGACAATTATTGCTGAATATATTAGCCCAAAAACAAATAGTACCGATTAAATTTGCAACGGTAGAACCAACGCTTGAAAGTCTGTTTTTGGAGGTAGTACAATGAAAAACTACTTAGCTTTTTTTAAAAAAGAGTTTATCGAATACGCAAAAACTTATAAGTTGTTTATTATGCTTATAATTTTCATCGTTTTTGGAATAACCAACCCCCTCATGGCAAAACTGCTTCCCGAAATACTCAGTAACCTTATTACAGACGGTATTACATTGAGTTTGCCGGAGGCTACAGCATTTGATTCCTGGACCCAGTTTTTCAAAAATGCAACACAAATGGGACTTATGGTAATGGTGATTCTATTTAGCAATGTTCTGTCCTCGGAACTGTCAAAAGGAACGCTCATCAATTTGCTGACAAAAGGATTGTCCCGTACTGCGGTCATCCTTGCAAAATACACCTGTATGGTGCTGGTATGGACGATTAGTCTATCCCTTTGCTTTGGGCTGACCTATGGTTACACGTTGTATCTTTTTCCCAAGGGTGAAGCAGTGAACCTGATTTTTTCAACCTTTTGTCTATGGCTGTTCGGTAATTTATTGCTGGCGATATTGCTGCTTTCTGCGGTGTTAACAAAAAGCAACTACGGATGTTTGCTTATTACAGGAGGTTCGGCAGTTATTGGCATAGTTTTGAATATAATCCCTGCTGCACATAAATATAATCCCATATCACTTACAACTGATAATTTAGCGTTATTAACAAACACTGTTGAGGCCTCTTCACTTTTCGGGGCTATTATAATTGCAGGATCACTCTCCATTTTTTTTGTTGCGGTATCTGTTCACCTATTTCAAAAAAAGCAATTATAATGATAATGAGTAATAAAGTGGTTTTGAAGTTTAAAAATCAAGACCACTGCTTTTATGTGGCCAAATGAATTTTAAATATTATAAATTATCCATTTTTTGCAGGATAAAATGATAGAACTTTTCCTTATCTCCTGTTTTCTTAAGTTCTTCCACGATTTTACCGTCTTTGAGCAGAATGATTTTTTCACAATCACTTGCTATCTTTGGATCATGAGTCACCATAAGTACTGTCTTTTTATATTCACGGTTTATCCTTTTTAAGGCATCAATAACAATTCCTCCAGATTTAGTATCCAGATTCCCCGTAGGTTCGTCAGCCAGTACAAGTTCCGGATCATTAACAAGTGCACGGCAGATTGCTGTTCGTTGTTTTTCTCCCCCAGACAGCTCATACGGATTTTTTTCAAGTAATGCTTCAATTTCAAATTGTTCTGAAAGCGCCCTTGTTTTTTTACTCATTATTTCTGATTTTTCCTTATTCAAAATCATGGGAAGCATAATATTTTCTTTCACAGACAAGCTATCCATTAAGTAAAAATCCTGAAACACAAAACCTATTTGTTTTCTTCTTATATCTGCCAGTTCATCTGGATGCATCGAGTCCGTTTCTTTTCCCATAAATTTCAAAGTTCCTTCAGACTGCTTGTGTATCAGCCCCAGTATTTTCAGTAAAGTAGTTTTTCCGCATCCTGATTTTCCCATTACACCAAGGAATTCACCTTTTTTCATTTCAAAATCAAGCCCCTTCAACACAGAAATATCTTTCATTACTTTACCCTCAACATGTTTATCATATGATTTGCTTAAATGTATTGCTTCCAGCATATTTTCTACGTTCATTGCATGTGCCTCCATACCCATTTTTTCATCCAAAGATACCAAATATTCCATATAACAAAATAGACGAGGTAACTTACCAGAACAGCCTGTATAAATGCCTTTATTTCCGCTGTATTATACAGCCTTGCCTTTGCAGTAAGAAACAGAAAAACTATGCTGATCCACACGGTATTCAACAACGGAAGCAACACAAAAGATTTTATCTGTCCTGTCATCGTTTTCTTTCTATCTCTTTCTCTCATCCCGATATGTTCAAGAAAGGTGTTTTGCCGGTGCATTTCATTCAGTTCAGATTTCAATTTAACATAGTACTGAAAAAGGCCAAGTATACTTAAAAGAATTATAACAAACAAATAAACCAGTTTTTTGAAAAAAATCTCTGATCCGGCATCTGCTATCATCTGGTTTCTTCCATAAAACAAATGAATAGAGTCATCCCACATTCTGTCATACTGGTACTTTGTATCCAGGAAATTTATGTCTTTTAATAGTCCATTATAATTTTCATTTTTGACCGTAAAGCATATTAAATTTGTTGGTCCTTCTGTCATATTTGCAGTGTGATATGACGAATAATAATGCCATTGGGTAAAATCTGCTTCTTCACGTTCATTCCATTGTTTTTCGTTGTAAGAAACAATCTGCTGATGCATCTTTTCGAAGTAATTGTCATTAAATACAATCAGATTCTCATTCATTCCCTGCTGAAAAGCTCCTGTTAAAATATCTCTTTCTTCACTTTGTATTTTCCAGACGGGAAAAACATTGTCTATATCCAGTGTATTATAAAAAGAAAGAGGCTGACCAATTCTAAGTCTTTTGTCAATTCTGGACGTATCCCAATCAATTGTATGAGCCTTTACAGATAAATCCTGTTGATAGACTACATGGATCTGCTTCCCGTACAGATTCAGCTTTTCTGGTGTTTTTCCAAGCGCAGACTTTAGCCTTTGATAACTGGAAACGGATAATGCCACATGCTGCCCCTGAGGCCACTGGACAGGGCGCCTTCCATTCCAACTGTAAAGCTTATCGCTTCCATATACAGAAGTCATACGAAACATAGGATAAACAGTCTCAATAGCACCATGTTTTTGAGCTATTTCATTCAACTTACCAAGGTCTGCATCATAAGCGGTACATACAATATCATAGGGGTACAACTCCTCTAGATTTTGTTCCATTATGGAACCCCCAAGCTGCACAGCAAATACTGCAAGTACAAAAAAGTGTATAACGGAAAAATAAAAATAATTCCAAAGGCTTTTCCAGAACCTAGAGTATAAGGGCAGCTTGACCATAAGTTTATGATAATAATTTTCCCGGCTTCGTTCCAACCGGTTAAGATAAACAATAATCCCTCCTGTCAGAATTGACCCAATCCCAAGAACACTAAAAATATGTATATACATACTCTCTGCCCAGCTTCTAAAGCTATACCACTTAATTGCAAGAGCTATAAAAAACAGACCAAGACTAAGGATAAGGTGCCCATATCTTTTACTTCTTTTTTCCCTCTCTACTTCATTATTCACCTCCCTGCTACGAGCCAGGTTTATTATATTTTCCTGATTCAGTCCCACCCCAATAATCACAACAATTATATAGTATGCTATGGATATCGCTACAATTTGACTGTTCACAATTAAACCAAGTTTAATGTCCATTCCACTGTTTAAAAAACTGCTCTGCAAAAATCCCTTTAATATGTAGGCCAAACCACCGCCAAAGATCATCCCGCACAAACCAAAAAACAAAGTGTTCATCCCCAGTTCCACGGTAAAAAGCAAATATACAGTACTGCTTCTCATCCCCAGTACAGTAAATAAGCCCGATGCTTTTTTTTGCTCTCTAATATAGCAGGAAATAATCATCTTCATCAGCAGGATCAGCAAAACGATAACCAAAATCCCTGTCTCTTTAAATATTTGCACTAGTCCATTTTGAGACAAAAAATCTTCCTGTTCATGAATCTGATTAATCAATTGGTAAATGGCAAGCATAATATATATACTTGCCGCTGAGATAAAGCACCCTGCTTTTAGTACAGTATGACCATTCTTTCCATAAGCAGCATTTTTTTTCATTATACCCCAAAATTCTATTGGATATTTTCCCGGAAAATACTTTACCCTTCTTTTCTCTTCCTTTTCTGCTTTATCCCGTATCTTAGATTTCAAATAATCCTGATTTATCTTATCCCGTTCTTCCAACCAGAGGGCAAGAAAATAATCCAACGCAAACATAATGCTATTAATTACTAAATAAATCTGTACATCAACATTTAAAATAATCATGTATACTATAGTATCCAGCATAGGTAAAAATGCAAAATATTTGGTTGTTTTGTTTTTTATTAGTAAAACCGACCGAAGTAAATAAAGAATATTAATGAAAAGAACCGGAATCAACATGTATATACCTATAAAATCATCTATCGTATCAACATGTAAATCGATATTTCTGATTTTAAATACTATATCCCATATAGAATAACCGGCTTCACCTATCTCAATTTTTTGAAAAAAGATGCTGAAAAAAATTAAAAACCCATCTATAATCTGCACTAATCGTGCTGTTTTATTCTGCTTCATTATTTTTCTTGTATATGCATTAACGGTATAATGTATATACTGCTCCCCTTCTTGTGAATCACAAATTTAGAGTGTTTTCATCTTTTTTATTATAGCACTTTTTAATAACAATAGTTAAATTCCGCCATTTTTTTTGTTATATTTTACCTTTTTATTTTTTAATTAGAGTCCCTTTCCAATCCAGTCAGTGATATTGTCTCGGTCTACAACTGTTGTATCCAGTACCCAACGTTCATCAACGCCTTCATCTTTCATAATTTTATATGCTGCCTGTATGCCTTCCGGAGCACAATAGGGATAGGATATAGAAAAAAACATATTGCCGTCTTCTATTTCAGAAAATGCCGCCTCAGTCCCTCCAATGCCCGTCACCAAAATACCCTCTGCATCTCTTTCTTCTGCCCGGAGTGCTTCCAGGGCTCCCAGGGCCATTTCATCGCTGTGGCAGTAAATTGCGCCAATTTCACCCGGACCAAATTGCTTAAGTGTTTCATCGATAAAAGATTTTGCACTTTCTTTTGTATAATCACAGTTCTTTGTTGCAACGATTTTCATATCAGGATACGATGTTTCCAGCTGCTCGGTAAATCCGGTATGACGGTCTATAGTTTCTACAGTTCCTTCCGGTCCCTGAATTTCAATTATTTTTCCGTTTCCGCCTAAAGCATCGCCGAGTTTCACTGCTGATTCTGTTCCTATTGCTTTATTATCTGCGCCAACATAACAGGTCACATCACCATTAATATTCCGTCCCATGGTTACAACAGGAATACCTTGTTTCATAGCCTTTTCACATATTGCTGTTAATGTTTCAGGAGAAAGCGGATATACCAGTAATAAGTCAATCCCTTTTTCCATAAGCTTTTCTACATCTTTTACTTGTGTTTGCTCATCATTTTTACTATCTTCTGAAATACACAGGAATTCCGGATAATTTTCCTCAGCGTATTTTATATTTTCTTCTGCCATAGCTGTATAATATGCCCCCTCAGTTGAACCCATAGATATACCAATAATGGGATTAGACTTTTTATCGTCAGATTTATTCACACTTTCATTCTTTTTTTCATTGGGGACAATATTTTTTTCTTTTTCTTTACTACACCCTATGAGAGCCGTTGATAATACAGCTGCACATAAAAATAAACAGATAATTTTTCTTTTCATTCTACTGATTCTCCTCTACCCAATTTGTTTCCTGCCATGTCATATCCAAAATATATCCTATAAAACACATTGTCTCTATTCTTTTCATATTTATGCAAAACAGTAAATATATGGTCCTTCAGAAAACAAAAGAAGCTGTGCACTAATTGAGTAGTGCAACAGCTCCTATGATAATTTACATAACTTAGTTAAAGTTTTTTCAGCGTAACAACTGCCTGTTTTACCTCTTCTGAAGACGTCTGCCATAGGGCATATTCATTGCGTTCGGGCAGTCCCATACTTCCTCCTTCTGGCCTGTATTTCATCATACTGTCTATTTCTATTTTACCTGACATGTGATAAGATGTTATTCCGGTTTCAGAAAATATTTTTTCTATTTCCTCTCCATTAATACCGCCTGCTGCCAGTATTTCTATTCTCCCTGCACTCGCCTGATGCAGCTTTTTCAGCATTTTACGTCCATCCCATCCAATTCCCTTCTGACCGCCGGTGAGAATTGTCTTCATGCCAAGTGATACCGCCTCTTCCAACGCCTCCATTGGATTTATGCATACATCAAAACACCGGTGAAGAGCTATATCCATGTCTCCCGATACCTTCACCAGTTCTTTCATTCTTTTTGTATCAAGAGTTCCATCAGGATTCAACATTCCAATCACAGCTCCGTTTGCACCAAGTTCTTTGAACATAAGGACTTCTTCTTTTAGCTGTTCGAATTCATATGGACTATAACAATAATCTCCGTATCTCGGCCTAAGCAATACACGAACTTTTAGATCTGTATATTTTTTTACTAGCTTAAACAGGGAAACTCCAGGGGATACACCCCCGATTACCAGATTACTGCACAACTCGATTCTGCCAGCACCCCCTTTTTGCGCCTCTATGGCAGACTGTACGCTATCAGCGCATACCTCCAACATATATTCTGTCATTTTTCTTCCTTTCTTACACGACAACGGTTCCCTGAATAATCGTCTTTTGCAGTTCACAAGACTCATCTAATACCAGAATATCCGCATCTCTTCCAACTTCCAGTAATCCCTTTTTGTTCAATCCAAATTCCTGTGCCTGATTTACCGAACTCATTTTTACAGCATCTTCGATCGATGCTCCAGTAAATTTTATTATATTTTTAAAAGCATTTATAAATGAAAGTACACTTCCTGCAATAGTACCATCTTCAAGCCGGGCAGTATTATCTTTGACATAGACCTTCTGCCCCCCCAGTTCACTCATTCCCTCCGGCATGCCCTTGGCACGCATAGAATCAGTAATGAGCTCAATTCCGTCACTTCCTTTGACCGTATATGCTAATTTCACCATCTCCGGTACAATATGGATACCGTCACAAATTAATTCTGCTTTTACCTCCGGCTTCATCAGACCAAATCCGGTTACTCCTGGTTCTCTATGTTTTAGTCCTCTTTGCGCATTATACAAGTGTGTAACATGCGTAACTCTACTTTGCTCCAGCTGTTCGTAAACTGCATTGGAATGCCCCGCACTCAAAACAACATTATTCTGTTGACACCAATCCTCAAATTTTTTGTCCGCTTCCTCCGGTGCATATGTTACAATACGAATTAACCCTCCTGTAAGCTCATTCCACTTATCCAGTATTTTTTCGTCTGGTTTTTTAATAAAAGATGCATCCTGAGCACCCTTAAAGTCCTGGGCAATAAATGGTCCTTCTATATGAATTCCTTGGATGACCGGATTTGTTTCCGCCGCCACAGCAATGTTCTTCAGTGCACTTTCTATTTTGTCGTAGCCCTGAGACATAGTTGTACAAAAATAAGAAGTAATTCCTTCTCTGACGGACATTTTATGGATCATCTCATTAATTTCATCAGGAGCTGCATCCATATTATCAATTCCATATCCCCCATGGCTGTGCACATCAATGAATCCGGGAATCAAAATATTCCCTTTCATTTCAATCTCCACATCTGTTTCTTCGGGTATAAAATCTGACATTTTCCCAACTTCTGTTATCTGTTTATCAAATCGAATATACCCATCAGAAATAACTTCTTTTCCCGTATACATCTTTTTATTTTTTATTAATTTCATTTTCTTCTCCCTTCGCATTTCATTTTGCCTGTTATTAAAGTCTCTTTCATTTTAACAGAAAAAGGGCCGTACAGACGACCCTTTTTCCATTTCATATACAAAATCTGCTTATTTTATCACTCCACCATATGTCCTGTGGCCTAAGCAATTGCAAAATGAGCCCTGCTCCGTGTTTAATCGTGCCAGATTCTATCTCCGTATTTCTGTTCAAGAACATTATTGAACTCTCTTCCCCCATCAATATTAGCACTCTTGTAAACTGGAGGCTCATATCCTTTTTCGAGCATATCCTTTACTGCTTCATATATTGCCTGCTGTAGTAACAGGCAGGTGCTAAATGAAGATGTACCACATATCCGGCTGTCAAGTCCTTCTACGTCCAGTGCAGCATCTCCAAAGGAAGACTGATTATCCAGTACAACATCTGCAAATTCATATAACAGCTTTCCTGAAGAATGTCTGGATGATGAGCTTTTGGATACTTCAAGCGCTGTCACTACAATAAGTTTAACGCCTTTTTTCTTAATATGATCTGCCATTTCAATAGACATAGGATTTCTTCCTGAGTTAGAAATAATAATGACTACATCATTCGGTTGAATATCTACCTTGCGCATAAGGAAAGGAGCATTTCCTTCAATGCTCTCATATAACCCTTCCGCCCTGTCACGAATCACTTTACTGGGGATCAGACCGCCGGCTCTTCCGCATACCTCGATAGCCCCGGCGTAGGAATGACCACTGCCAAATGCCTGAAGAATCCCCCCATTTCTAATACTTTCAGAAATAAGAAGTGCAGCCTTGTGAATATTCTCCTGCTGTGTCTCCTCCAGTTTTCCCATTACCTCTTTTGCTTTGTCAAAAAATTCCATTCCCATTTTGTCTAACCTCCTTAATCTTGTACGTAATTATCCTAAAAATCCTATTGCATAAAATACAATTGATACTACCATAACAATTAAAATTGCTTTTGTTGATGTCATTTTTTTCTTTCCAAGCAGTACATATATTCCGGCTACAACAAGTACAGGTATAAGACTAGGCATAATCTGATCCAGAATAGCCTGCCCTTCAAGCGTAACGTCACCGGTCTTAAAGTTGGCAGCCACATTTGCCTTGACAACTGTTGGAATAAGTGCTCCTACCACCGTGATTCCCAGCAGAGTGGCAGCCTGAGTGATTGCATCTAATCGGTCTTTAGCAGAAGTAATTAATTTAGTACCTTCTTTATATCCAATACCTGTTGAAAAATAACGGAATATTAATATTGCTATGTTGACCAACAGCCAGATAACTACTCCCGTAACATTTCCATTCTGTCCCATATAGGCAGCAATTGAACCAAAAATTGTTGGGATAAGTACACCGAAAATAGTATCTCCAACACCGGCAAATGGTCCCATAAGACCTGTCTTTATACCATTAGCCGCCTCTTTTGCAGCCTTGCCGCCTGATTGTTCTGTTGCCGCATCGATACCAAGAATAAATCCACCCATATGAGGTGTTGTATTGAAGAATTGTATATGATTTTTCATCATTTCTTTTAAATCTTCTTTTCCTTTATACAATTTTCGCAATATAGGCAGCATGGCGTACAAGTATCCTACACCCATCATTTTTTCATAATTCCATGTGATTTGTGAAGCCAGAATCCATCTTTTACTGACTCTTTTTATATCTTGTTCTGTGATCTGACCCTGATTAGTCTTCAAATTCTCCATCTAACAATCCCTCCTGAGTTACTCCTGTGTTAACTGCAACTGTCTGTCGGCTTTTCTCCAGACACTGTTTAAATGCAATGACTGCCAATGCCACACCTAAAATTGCTACTCCGACCATAGGAACACTTAAGTATGCAGCTGCAAAGAAACCGATAAGGAGATATGATATATAATTTTTTACCGGAAGATATCTAAGCAAGATAGCAATACCTACTGCGGGAAGCAATCCGCCTGCAACTGATAATCCACCCATCAGCCATTCAGGCATATAATCAACAATTACATTTACCAGATTTTGTCCAAATATCAGCATAAGGAATACGGGCAGGGCTCTGGACAGTCCCCAGGACAAAGATCCCAGCCATGTATTTCTGCCAATGGCTTTAAAATCCATTCTATCTACTGCCGCTTCAACTCTGTTTGCAAAAAACACGTTACTAAATCTTGCCAGCACATCAAGCTGTACCATCAACAACCCCACCGGTACAGCAAGGCCTATACCGAAGTCCATTCCTTTTCCTGACGTAACCGCAAATACAGTACCAATAATAGATCCTGTCATATAATCCGGCATAGACGCACCGCCGTAGGTCCCAACACCAAGAATCATTAACTGAAGTGTTGCGCCTACCGCAAGCCCCATTTTCATATCTCCCATGATAATACCGGCAATTGTTCCTATAATGACCGGCTGATTCGCCAGTACCGATGTAGATAAGTTTTCGCAAATTGCAAAGAATGCTAATAAAGTCAATGCAATAATCTGCCACATATGAATTTCCATTCTCTCAAACCTCCTTTATTATTTTCCCAAATATGATGTGAATTTCTTCTTTTCGTCATTAGGTACCATCTGCGCGTAAACAGGTACACCTGCTTTATCAATCGAAAGAATTGTCTGAAGTTCTTCTTCCGTGCAATATACCGATTTCTTAATCTGTTTTCTTCCCTCTTTTTTGCCCATGTTTCCTATATTTATTTCTTTGAGCTTCACACCATATTCCAAAAGCTTTTTGATGGTATCAGGACGACTCACGATAAGAAAAACTCTCTGACCAACATACCTGCCCTCATTCAGACGTTTTGCCGCATTTTCAGCAGTCAGCACACTTAAATGTATTCCCGACGGTACAGCTGCCTGCAAAGCACTTTTTCCAATTTCATCATTTACAATTTCATCGCCTACGACCATGATTCTCGATACATTAAGAGTTCTGGTCCAATAGGTCGCTACCTGACCGTGAATCAGCCGTTCATCCAAACGGAAATTTACAATTCCATTACCTTCTACAGTTTTATCGGCATTTACCTTTATTTCTTCTTTTTTTTCTGTTTTAATACCTTCACCCGTGATTGTTTCTTTTGCCTGTTCCATTGCATTTGAGAGACTGTCACCAGTATTTAATGCAATCAGCATACCAAGACTTAGTCCTGATATCAGTGCAATCTGAGGGATATCATGTATGACCGGTACTGCCGCATTATAAGGTGTTCCTCCAGGAATATCAGTAATAATGGCCTGGCAGTTTTCAACTCCGTTCTTATCTAGGATTTCCCGATAAGCACTTTCTACCGATTCCCTGGTCATATCCTCTGTAAAGGTCACCACAAGAAACTGAGGTGCACCTCCTGTAATCATTTCACAGCTTTCTTTACAAGCTTTTGCATACTCACCATGTGAAGCAAGGATATAGTACATATGTCTTCCTCCTCTAGTCTTTCAGAATAAATTCTATAACCGGAACAATTACATCCGGGCGCTGAACCGGTAGTGTAACCATCAGTGAATGATCTTCGAATTTATCCTTAATATGGATTTCAGTTACTTCAGCATTTAAATCTTTATGGGATTTTCTTTTTTCTGATAATCCCTCTTCCTGAATGTATTTAATTTCAGAGCTGTCATTTAGCAGCCTTGCATATAAAACTTTGCCTCCAAGCTTTGGAACGAGCAACGTACGATATGGCCAGGAGAAAAGGTGCAGATACAGATGATTGCCCTTTTGCGTAAAACGTGCATCTGCAGGAGCAAAAAATTCACTTGCACCGCAGCCATAAACTGATTCTTGATGAAGTCTCATCCACTCTCCTACCTGGTTTATAATCTCATTTGTTTTGCTATCCCATTCACCACGTGCATTAGGACCAATATTCAAGAGCATATTTCCGCCCTTTGAAACAGTGTCTATTAATAATTTTGTTACCATCTCAGGTGTTTTCCAGTCTAAATTGTCTCTGTCATACCCCCAGCTTCCGTTCAACGTCTGGCACGCCTCCCATACAAGCTGCTTTTTGCCTTTTTCCATTCTGGTGTTGCGTTGGTATTGTTCTGGTGTACCTACACCTCTGCCCAAATCCAGACGATCATTTAAAATGATATCAGGCTGAAGAGACAAAATCATAGACTCCAGTTCCTCTGATTTCCAGTCCTCCTTTCCTTTACCTACAGAATCACCCCAGTCACGGTTAGCATAAGAAAAGTCAAACCACAGATAATCAATTTTTCCGTATCCGCTTAAAAGCTCTCTGACCTGTCCATGCATAAATTTTGTGTATTCATCCATATTACCTGGATGATTCTGAATATATTCTTCATTATTTCTCTCCGGATGATAGCCATCCACCAGAAAATCGGGGTGCTTCCAGTCTATAAGCGAAAAATACAGACCCACTTTCAAGCCTTCTGCTCTGAATGCCTCTATATATTCCCCAACTAAATCACGTCCAAATGCTGTATTTGTAATTTTATAATCGCTCAGCTTTGTATCCCATAAAGCAAAGCCTTCATGGTGTTTTGCCGTAAGCACAGCATATTTAAAACCAGCTTTTTTTGCACTTCTTGCCCAGCTTTTTGCATCAAACAAATCTGGGTTGAAATAATCAAAATATTTCTGATACCCCTCTGTTCCAATTTGTTCCAGTGTCATAACCCATTCATGACGAGCTGCCGCTGAAAATAGCCCGAAATGAAGAAACAGCCCATAACGGTCTTCTATAAACCAATCAGGATTACCGTAATTATCCGGCCATTCGTAATTCTTATTTACTCCCAATCTCAATCTCCCTTCCTATTAATTTATTATGCATAATAGATTGTATCCTATTATATACATAATTATTTTTCTACATGGTAAATTTCGCATTTTGGAAACTTTTTTATGCAAAGTGCAAAGAATTTAGTATTCCAAATTAGTTGTTATTCATAAACCAGAAGTAAATTTGCTAAAAAAATAAGTATCCCTTAAGGTCTGTATACGTTTGTTCGTACATGCATTCCTTAAAGGATACTTATGTATGGAGTTAAATTCATATTATTATTTTACTTTTTTAAACTCATCAATGAGCATTTCAACTATTATTCGTTCGATCAAAGGATGGTTTTGAACACTTGTAGTAAAATGATATAATATTGGATAGCTGACACTTGGATCAAAAGCCGCCTCAGAATTGGACGTTATCAAGGCTATTTTGCCTTTCGATTTTCTCACAAATGATCTGGACTGATCCATAGGCTTCATCCCGTTTTCATAAATATACTGCCCGGAATTTGAAAAAATAATAATTAATGTTTCTTCATCTGCCTCATTAATATATTGTTCTTGTTTCATATCGTAAAGATTTGTCTTAATATATTTTCCTTCTTCCGCAATTTTGTACATAAAATCCATGGCAACAGTCTGAGAATACACAGACCCAAAGGCTGCTACTTTTTTATGTTTGTGAAGTGCTTCAGCAAGATCTCTGATTTGTTTTCTATCTATCCCTGACAAAAAATGCTCAATATCTCCAATCAGTATATTTAAATACCTCTCTATTCCATAATCCTGTATAAAAGTATCCATGGAAAGTTTTTGTTCGTAATTGTGATAACCAGCCTTTTTCTTTTCATTTCTTGCATTTTCCCGAAACTCTCTGTAGCTTTCAAAACCCAGCCGCTTCACAAATTTGGACAAAGTTGATTTAGATATATGACATTTTTCCGCAACACGGTCAATAGACATGAACTCAAGTTCATATATCATATCCAGCAGACTTTCAGCAATATGTGAATCAGTAGAATCATATTCCAAATCATTTAGTAAATTAATCAACCGATAAGCAACAATATACATGTTTCACCTTCCTATTCGGCAGTATACTTTTCCAGTCCCAGTTCCATTAACTGCTTATCATCTACCTGGCTCGGCGCTTCTGTCAGCAAACATGAAGCATCTTTAATTTTAGGGAATGCCATAACGTCACGAATACTGTCTTCCTGTGCCATAAGCATTACCATTCTGTCCAGTCCGTAGGCCAGTCCTGCATGCGGAGGAACGCCATACTTAAATGCATCTAAAAGAAAACCAAACTGTTCATTTGCCTGCTCTTTTGTAAATCCAAGAACCTCAAACATCTTTTCCTGTATATCATTCTAGAAGATACGCACACTGCCCCCTCCAATTTCATTGCCATTTAAAACAATATCATATGCTTTTGCACGTACGCTTCCAGGATCACTGTCTATATACTGCAGATCTTCTTCCATAGGCATAGTAAACGGATGATGCATAGCCGTAAAACGGTTCTGTTCCTCACTCCACTCAAGCAGCGGGAACTCTGTTACCCATAAAAATTTATACTCATTTTTGTCAAGTATATCTGTCTGCCTTGCAATTTCTAAACGAAGATTACCTAAAACATCCCATACCACCTTATTTCTATCAGCAGCAAAGAGCAGTAAATCACCGGCTTCCCCCTTCATGTTTTGAATCAGCTCTGACATTTCTTCCTCTGTCATAAACTTTGCAAAAGAAGACTTTACTGTACCATCTTCCTGCAATGCAATATATGCAAGTCCCTTTGCTCCATACCCTTTGGCAAAATCAACCAGCTTATCAATTTTTTTGCGTGGCATGCTCCCTTGTCCTTTTGCATTAATTCCCCGGACTGTACCGCCGCCTTCAATTGCTCCCTTGAATACCGCAAATTCACTGTTTTTTACAGACTCTGTTACATTAACCAATTCCATTTCAAAACGGATATCCGGTTTGTCTGAACCATAACGATCCATCGCTTCCTGCCAGGTCATTCTCGGAATCGGCAATTTTATTTCGATTCCCATAACCTTTTTGAACAAGACCTCAAGAAGTCTTTCATTTACTTCAAGTACATCATCTACATCAACAAAAGAAAGCTCCATATCAATCTGTGTAAATTCAGGCTGTCTGTCAGCACGCAGATCTTCATCGCGAAAACATTTGGCTATTTGAAAATAACGGTCGTACCCAGAACACATCAATAGCTGTTTAAACAACTGGGGTGATTGGGGCAGACCATAAAAACTACCCGGATGGATGCGGCTGGGGACAAGATAATCTCTGGCACCTTCTGGTGTGCTTTTGCCCAAAATTGGTGTTTCTATCTCCAAAAATCCTTCATCTGCCAGAAACTGCCGGGTCAGAGTGGCAATATTGCTTCTCATCATCAGGTTCCTCTGTAAATCCGGTCTTCTCAAATCCAGATACCTATATTTCAGACGAAGTTCCTCCTTTGTTTTGCTATTTTCTTCTATAGGAAAAGGAGGGGTTTCCGACTCCGAGAGTACTCGCATTTCTTCTGCACGGATTTCAATCTCGCCTGTCGCCAAATTTTCATTTACCGCACCGCTTCTGGTTTCCACCTTCCCTACAACGGCAATAACAAACTCACTGCGCAATTTTCCAGCCTTTTCTATTAGTTCTGCGTTTTCTTCTCCCTCAAAGACAATCTGAAGAATACCGGAACGGTCGCGTAAATCCACAAACACAATACCACCTTTATTGCGGTTCTTCTGTACCCATCCCATAACAGTTACTGTCTCACCACTGTTTCTGCCTGATAGCTCTCCGCAGCGATGCGTTCTTTTTAATCCCTTCATTGACTCAGCCATTTTATTTTCCTCTTTTCTTTATGTGAGAGACTTGAACTCTCACTTGTTTTTTATCTTTACGGTTCATCCACAAAATCACGATAGCATTCTACTATATCCGTATATCCCGCTTCTGTCAGCTGTTCCTTCTGAAATTTTTTATTTTTTTTCATATTCGCTATCATTACTCTTTTCCCATCTGCACGCTCTTTCTTTGCCAGACTTAGTACCTTGAGCATCCCTTCTTTTGGCATACCCTTTTCAATTAAAAATGCTTTCTGGCTCTTTCCTGAAGACACTTTGTATCCACGTTCCAGAAGCAGCATGACTATTCTCTCAAACCCAATAGAAAATCCGACCGCAGGTGTATTTTGTCCGGTAAATTTACCTATCATCTCATCATATCGCCCGCCGCCGCCGACAGAGCCCCCGAACTCATCCATTGCAATCTCAAATATGGTCCCGGTATAATATGACATTCCACGGACAAGAGTGGGATCAAAACTTATATTAAATTCAGCCTCTCTGGCACATTCCACGCTGGTAACAATCATTTCAAGAGAAGATGCCGCATCAGCTTCAAGAAACCCTGCCAGTTTCTCTTTACAGTAGCGTATACCTTCCACATCATTTGTAATTTCTTTGAATAGCTGGAGATACTTTTCAACTGAGTCTTTCCCATAACCATACTCCTCCAATTCTGATGCTACACCATCCATGCCTATTTTATCCATCTTGTCCAAAATGATAAATACGTTTTCATAATCCTCTTCTCTAAACCCACTGTATGCAGCCATAGCCTTTAAAAAACGTCTGTCATTAATTCGAATGGTAAAGTGCTTAAAATCCAGCTTTCCAAGAAGTGCCGATGTTGCAAGTATAAGTTCAATTTCAGCCAGATTACCTGCTTCACCCAGAATATCAATATCGCACTGCATGAACTGACGGAATCGTCCTCTCTGAGGTCTGTCTGCTCTCCATACATTTCCCATCTGTAACGCCTTAAAAGGAGAGGGAAGCTCATTGGCATTATTGGAGTAATACCGTGATAAAGGAACCGTCAGATCGTAACGTAGACCACCGTCGACCAGATCCATTTCCGACTGAGCGCTGTCTATTTTTAATTTTTCTCCACGTTTCAGTATTTTAAATATTAGCTTTTCATTGTCCCCGCCCTGTTTACTGCAAAGATTTTCAATGTGTTCCACACAGGGAGTTTCTATAGAAGAAAATCCATAGGATTTATAAGTTTCCTTAATCAGTCCGATTACATAATCTCTAATTTCCATTTCATCGGGCATCATATCTTTCATTCCGGTAACTGGTTTCTTTTTCAACGCCATAACCATTCTCCTTTTCTCTCTATCATTTCATCAATACGTTCAATATATAACTGAATATCTTTTACATTTTCTATTCTTACCAGATTGCTCTGTTTACCGTTTTCCAGCGTGATTTTATTGGGCAGCACAATTTTCGTCGTAGCCCCGGCTCCTGCCGCAATAATGGTTTGTTTCTCTTCCATAATAAGTATATTGTATATTCCCGCTTTGTCAACCTTCGCATAACCAACATTTTCAAAATTTCCCGCCATATTCTTCTGCCGGTACAAATAGTAAGGTTCAAGACCCATTTTTTTTGCTGCTTTTGCACTGTCCTCTACCATCTGTTCAATTTCGGAATGCATTTCTATTTGGCGATGTTCCTGTCCAAACTTTGCTGCTCGTTTGATTGCTAGTGCATGTACTGTCATACTGTCCGGAGAGAGTTCCTCTATCTGTTTTAGGGTATCTCTCATATCTTCAGCAGTTTCCCCCGGCAATCCGGCAATTAAATCCATATTGATATTATCAAATCCTACTTCTCTTGCAAGATAAAACGCTTTTTTCACATCCTCCACCGTATGTCTGCGGCCGACCTCATCCAGTGTCCGCTGCTGCATAGTCTGCGGATTAACCGATATCCGTTTTACCTGATGTCTTGCAATTACTTCCAGTTTTTTTCTGCTAATACTATCCGGTCGTCCTGCTTCTACTGTAAATTCCTTAAGGTCTGAATATGAGAACCTTGAAGCCAGCAGATCGAGAAGCCTGTCCATCTGCTCTGCGCTTAGAGCTGTGGGCGTTCCGCCTCCAATATAAATTGTATTTAATTTTTTCCCTTTGGCAGCATGGCTTATAAACTCTATCTCCTTACAAAGAGCATCCATATATAAGTCGATTTTATCCGACCATTTTCCAACAGGAGATGAACCAAATGAGCAATAGGCACAAATACTGGGGCAGAAAGGGATTCCTACATACAAACTGTATCCTTCATTATAATCAAGCTGAGAAAGCAGCTTTGCCTCACGCTGTGCAATCTGAGCACTCAGAAGAGCTTTCTTATGACTTACATTATATACGTCTTCAAGAAATCTTATAATTTCTATTTCACTTTTATTATTTTCGACATCTTGTATGATCAGCTTTGTCGGACGTATACCCGTAAGCATTCCCCATGCCAGTTCACTTCCCGTATTTTCACACAGAAACTGATAAATCAGCTGGGTCACATGTAGTTTTAATTGTTTTCTGTCCGAATACTTTTTTGCCTCTTTAGTAGAAACCAAAAAACAAGAACCTCCTTCCAACGCGAGTCTTACCAGAGGTTCTTGCTCTTCATCCACCTTCTGCCTAATCTCCGCATTGGGGAAGAAAGCTTTTACTATATGATATAAATTATAAATATACAAAGTGTCTTTACTGCTAATATCTATTTTCATTTATTTCGGGATCTGCCTTTCTCTTAAATCCAAGGTCTGAATTCTATCACTAAAAATAAGGGTTATTCATTTCTTCAAAAGCAATGGATGTCTCACTCATATGTCCAGGATAAACCGTAGTCTCTCCAGGCAGGCACATCAGTCTCTCCCGAATAGAATGTGTCAGCTGACTGCTGCTTCCTGTGGGAAGATCTGTTCTGCCAATGGAAGTATGAAACAAAGTATCCCCACTGAACAGCACATTTTCTTCTGAAATATAATAACAGCATCCGCCGGCAGTATGTCCCGGTGTATGAATCACATTGATGTTCATCCCTGCAAGAGTCAGACGCTGTCCATCCTGAAGATATTCTGCTCCTGAAAATGTGTATCCCCTTCCATAATTTGCTGAAGCATTCATTGAAGCATCTTCCAAGAGTGTTTTTTCATCTTCATGTGCATACACAGGAACCGGAAATTCTGCCAGAAAATCATTTATTCCCATTATATGATCAAAATGACCATGTGTAAGTAAAATCGCCTTCAGATCAAGTCCTTTACTTTTGATATGATCCACTAATTCAGGAGGACACACTGCAGGATCAATAAGAAAACATTCTTTTGTTTTTTCATTTTGCACGAGATAACAGTTTGTACCGATCATTCCAATCACAAATTTTTCTATTTTCATTTCTTAACCTGTCGTCCTTTCAATGTCTATTACACCCTCTACCTGGCGCAGCTTTTCTATCATCTTATTCAGCTCTTCTCTTCCTCTGACAATAAATCCCAGGTCAAGAGTAGCCGTACCTTTTTTACTGGTTCTGATATTCATGGACTTTACATCTATCTTAGATTCCGTAAATACTCTGGTAAGATCAAGCAGCAGACCTTGCTTATCATGAGCAAATACCTTTAACTCTGCCAGATACTGACCGCCATTCTCTTCCTCCGATGTCTCTTCCCACTCGGCATCAAGCAGACGCTCTCTTTCAGGTCCTGACAAATGAAGCATATTCACACAATCGGTTCTGTGAATGGACATTCCCCTGCCTCTTGTCACAAATCCCACGATTTCATCACCCGGCACGGGATTGCAGCATTTCGAAAAACGAACAGCCATATCATTTATGCCTTTAACCACAATTCCGCTTCTGGACTTTGCAATATGGACTTTCTGATTATTTGCTTCTGATATTCTTTCCAGAATTGATTCATCTGTAATCTCTTTCTTGTGTTCCTTCTCATACTCTTCCACAAGACGATTTACAATCTGCCCCTCTTTAAGTCCTCCGTGACCCAAAGCTGCAAGTACCGCATCCCAGTCCCGAAATCCATATTTCTGCTGGACAATCTGCTGATATTTGGGTTTCATAACATTAGGAAGACTGATTGCCTTAGCCTTACAATAGGAGGCAATTAAATCTTTCCCCCGAATTATATTATCTTCTTTGAATTCTCTTTTAAACCACTGATTGATTTTGTTTTTTGCCTGCGTACTTTTTACTATATTAAGCCAGTCACGACTTGGTCCTTTAGAATTCTGAGACGTTAGAATTTCTATTCTGTCACCATTCTGGATTTTATAATCTATATTTACAAGTCTGCCGTTAACTCTGGCTCCTACCATCTTATTTCCCACCGCACTATGAATAATATAGGCAAAATCAACAGGTGTTGAGCCATTAGGAAGATTTTTAACATCTCCGTCTGGAGTGAAACAATATACATCTTCAACAAATAAATCCAAATCGCCTTTTAAAAGGCTTAAGAATTCTCGGTTATCTGACATATCACGCTGCCATTCTAAAATCTGGCGCAGCCAGCTTAACTTTTCCTCTTCCTGAGCCTCTACACTCTTACCTGCACCACCCTCTTTATATTTCCAATGAGCAGCAATACCATATTCCGCAGTCTTATGCATTTCTTCTGTACGTATCTGAATCTCAAAAGGCTGACCTGAGGGTCCCATCAGCGTAGTATGCAAAGACTGGTACATATTCGCCTTGGGCATAGCAATATAATCTTTAAAACGTCCGGGTATGGGCGTATACATCTCATGAATTACGCCAAGAGCGGCATAACAGTCTTTTACCGAGTCCACGATAATACGCACGGCAAACAGATCGTATACTTGTTCCAATGTCTTGTTTTGGTTGACCATTTTTTTATATATACTAAAAAAATGCTTTACCCTGCCATATACCTTAGTGTCAATATTTGAATTTTTCATATGAGTGGACACTTCTGCAACAATCTGCTGAACGAAATCCTCACGTTCTGTTTTTCGCTCATTCAGTTCCTTTACCAGATTGTAATATACCTCTGGCTGGGAGTATTTCAGAGACAGATCATCCAATTCAGTCTTGATTTTAGAAATACCAAGTCGATGTGCTATAGGTGCATAAATATCCATGGTCTCTCTGGCTTTTTCTTTCTGCTTCGCAGGAGTCATGAATTCAAGAGTCCGCATGTTGTGGAGCCGGTCGGCAAGTTTTATGATGATTACTCGTATATCTTTTGCCATGGCAAGAAACATTTTCCGTAAATTTTCTGCCTGTACCTCAAGCTTATCCTGAGAATAAGACAGCTGTCCCAATTTTGTGACACCATCCACCAGTAATGCTACCTCAGCCCCAAATTCTTTTGTCACATCCTCCAAGGTCATGTCAGTATCTTCCACAGCATCATGAAGCATACCTGCCACAATTGTTTCCTTATCCATCTCCAGATCCGCAAGGATAATCCCCACCCACAAAGGATGTATAATATATGGTTCGCCGGACTTTCTTACTTGTTCTTTATGTGCAGCTTTTCCGGTAAAATAGGCTTTTTCTATCATCGTGATATCCGCAGATGGATGATATTTCCTGATCCGGGATATCAAAGCCTGATATAATTGTTCAGGGTCTTGATAATCCTTGGGTGCTTTTACAGCATGCCCATCCACGATTTCCAGATTCATATTCAGCATTTCATACTCCGGAGTTCCCGCCATATCAATTCCCCCTTTCTTCTTATCGTAAGTTTAACAAATCTTAGTATACCATTATTTTTGCATTTTTCAAACTATTTCCTTTGTAAAATGCCTATTGATAATTAACTATTGTTATCTGCAGAGATTTCTTCCCCTGAAATTCATTCACTGATGGATAAAAGGTAAAAGACATCTCTTCTTTTTGCTTCATATATTCCAGACATTCTCCTGCATCACCAAAATAAATTGCCTCCATCTGATATCCATTCTGATCCACTACGCGGAACTTTAGCACATTTTTATTTTTCCCAATAATCCTGGGACTTAAAACTTTTAATTTTCGTTCTGCAAACAGCGGTTTTGTATTTCCTTTTCCAAATGGTTCCAATACAGCCAGTTCATTGATAAGTGTTTCCGACACATGCATCAGAGGCATTTGCATATCTATTGATACTTTCGGACGAAGATCATCTTCTGATAATTCAGAAAGTTCATTTATGACCCTTCTGAATTCCTCTACGTTTTTCTCATCAAGAGAAAGACCCGCCGCAAGTTTATGCCCTCCAAATTTGTTAAAAAGTTCTCTACATTTACACATTTCCTCAAACATATGGTAAGACTCAATAGAGCGACCTGATCCTTTGACCCCCTTTTCTCCCTTAGTTAAGACAAATGTTGGACGATAATATTTTTCTTTAATCCTTCCCGCAATGATACCCGCAATACTTTCATGACATTCTGGAAGATATATTACCAGTATTTTATCCTTTTTAAGGGTTCCTGTCTCAATTTGCTCTATTGCCTGCAACAGCCCTTTTTCCGTCATTTCCTTGCGACTGTCATTTAATGCCTTCAAATCTTCTGCCAGCATCACTGCATCTCTTCGACTTGAAGCATTTAAAAGTTCCAAAGCACGTTTTGCAGTATCCAGACGTCCGCTGGCATTAATGCATGGCCCCAGTACAAACCCTATATGATAGGAAGACAATCGATCCGCAGGTATATTTGTACATTCCATCAACGCCTTTAACCCCTGATTGCCAGTACGTTTCAGCATTTCCAGCCCCTGTTTTACAAATATTCGGTTTTCACCTGTTAAATCCATGACATCTCCGATTGTTGCTATCGCCACATTTTCCATAAGGTAGTCTATATCATCCACTTCTCTTTGCATAACCTCATAAAGACATTCAACCAGTTTATAAGCAACAGCTGCACCGCAAAGTCCTTTATAAGGATATTCGCAATCAGATCTGTGAGGATCTACAACTGCATCTGCCTGCGGAAGCAGATATTTCTTTTTCCCTTCCTCTTCCTTATAAGGTACCTCGTGATGATCCGTTACAATTATCGTCAGCCCCATTGCTTTTCCATATGCAATCTCTTCACTTGCTGCGATGCCATTATCACAAGTAATAATCGTATCGATTCCATCTTCTAGTGCACGGTCAATTAAAAGCTTATTTAAACCATACCCATCCTTAATCCTATCTGGAATATCTGTATCCACATTGCCTCCAAGCCCCTCTATTCCCTCTTGAAGCACATATGTTGCATTAACTCCATCTATATCATAGTCACCAATTACACGGATATAAGCTCCATTAAGTATTTTTTCTGATAAAATCTCCACTGCCCTATCCATATCCTTCATCAGCATGCCATCGTATAAATCTGCAATTGTACCATTAAGATAAAAATCAATATCACTATCTTCTGTAATATCTCTATTTCGAATCAAGCGTGCAAGAATTGGAGATATATGGTATTTCCTCGCTATCTGGTTAAAGTCAGCCTTTTTCATTGCTACAAACCATTTTTCCACCTTACGTCCTCCTTCTGTTTATATACTCATCTTCTATTCACACCCTAAAATACAACAAAAACTGTTAACCTGCTTTTTGCTGTGTAACTATAGAACAAAACCGCAATACTCTGCCCAAGCAGCATTGCGGTTTTATTAGTTACTGATTACTGTTTTCTTTGATCGTCTGACTCTGCTCGTATGCCATAGACCTGCTCCAATACAGATCGAAGAATATGCCTGAATTCCAAACCCTGCCATCAGAGGGAGTATCATTGTTTTTACAGGGCTAATTTCTAAAAAATACAAAGAAAAAACACTCACCAATGCAATAAAAGCTGTAAAAATAATATTTGACATAGTGCGGGTTATGCACCGGTTTACTAATACAATAATTTTTTCTTTTTCTTTTTTCTTTTTCATTTCTTCACGTATTCGCCCCAAAACGGTAATTATTCCATTAGAGGAATAAGCAGAAACAATCAGCAAGCATACCAGCATCGTGCTGTCAGCCGGTATTCTTAGAACGGCATAAACTGTCAACACACCCAGAACATTAAATAACACAGTCAGCACTGCGCTTACGACAAAACGAATATCTCTAAGTCTGAACCACAGATACAAAACCAAACAGGCTCCAAAAATAAAAACAGAAGAAAACATATCATGCTTGTTATCCAGACTGACTGTCTTGCTGATTGTAACAGAAGTTATATCGTTCTGGTCAATTCCAAAATTATCAATCAATGCTTTATTGAGATTTTCCCTTTGGTCCAATGTCAGCTTCTTCGTTTCAAAATCAATTTGATTTGATCCTTTTATTTTCTGTATCTTTACATCGCTGCTTTTTATTGCCTCTTTTATCAGGGGAACAATATTTTCTCCAATCTCGTCATCATCATATTCTGAAGAAAAAAGAACCGATGTTGTTGTTCCCCCTTTAACGGCAACACTGTATTTCAATATCCCCTTACCTTGTCCGCTATTGATTCCCATAATCACCAAACCAACTAAAATCAAGGAAGCAGGAACCGTCAATAGTGCTTTTTTAATTCTAAGGAAATTAATGTGTTTACGGTTCATCTTTATTTTTCCATATTTGTTCTTCTGTTGTAAACCAATAGCATGGAAGGAAAATATAATCTGACGGTAAATGACCAAAGCAGTGAATACAGAAAATATTACGCCTATAACCAATACCTGCGCAAAACCTTTTACTATATCATTACCCTTAATCCATAAACTCCCTGCTGCGATCAACAGGGTCACATTTATATCTAAAACAGCCGGCAGTGCCTTTTTTAACCCTATACTTAGCCCTTCCTGTACTGTACTTCCATAAAACATTTCCTCTTTTGTTTTTTGTGCAATACAGATATACGTTCCCCCAGCGGCAGCAATGCTTAATAAAATCGCCAAAATACCAAGCCTGGTTATCCTGATGCTAAATGAATTAATAAAAACAAAAAGCAGTCCTGTATACACAGAAAGTGACAAACTTGCTGCCACACCCTGAAGACGGTACATTGCACACATTAACAAAAAAATTATACCCAGACTCATACAGCCTGCCTTGAACCCTGCCTGTATTACATTTTTGTTTAAGTTTGCGCCGGTCACTTCAGCACTCAATTCTTTTAATTCCAGATTTAAACCACCCTCACGAATCGTAAATGCCATTGTGTCTGCTTCATCAAAGGTAAATCCGCCAGATATCTGCGCACTTCCGCCTTTGACCTCATCGGATACATCCGGAACACTAATAATATCTCCATCATAATATATAGCAATCGTTTCACCTGCTTCTGATGCTGCTTTAGTTGCTCTTGCAAATTTTCCAGCTCCCTCCTCAGTAAATAAAAGCCTTACGGTATTATTTACAGTCCCAGAATCCGTATCCAGAGCTACCACCTGCGCATCATCTATATCCTCAGCCGTTAGAATAATGGAGCCGTCATTCTGTAGTTCCTCGTCGGTTTTATTTAGATGATATTGGGCTGATGAATCCTTGCTATAATTTTCTTTTCCTTCTTTATCTCTTTCTCTGATAAAATATAATTCTCCCGGCTGTATCAACTGATGTAAAATTTCATTGGCATTTTCTACGTCTTCAAATTGAACGTTAATCAGGTTATCATCATGCTGCTTTACCGTTGCATTGGTACTGTACTTTTCTATCCGTTTCTGTAATCTGTACACTGTAGTCTTCATGTCTTCCTTTGAGAGCTTGTCTCCAATTACCTGATAGGTTATATTTACACCGCCACTCAACTCCTGCCCCAGCTTCAAATTCTTTAACGCACCCAGGCTTTCTTTTCCCAATCCGGTTGTTGATACAAAGCCCAGAAGAGCTAACAGGCCAACTGTCACAATCAGGCTGATTATACCTCCACTCTTCTTCATCCTTATATCCTTTCCTTATTCCGCCAACGCCGCTTTTATCATTATTGCGCATTCTACGCGTTTACGTTCCATTTCACAGCTTACATCATATGTATCGTGTATTGTGTTATGGAATTTATGGGAGTTTGCCATGCACCCTCCGCTGCAATAGAATCTTGCAAAGCAGTCTCTGCATTTTTCTTTTGAATAAACGCTGCAGCTTCTGAACTCATCTGCAATCTCTGGTCTTTTTATCCCTTCATCCACATTTCCCATAATAAACTCTTCATTGCCTACGAATTGATGACAAGGATAAAAATCCCCCCATGGTGTCACTGCCAGATATTCAGTACCCGAACCACATCCGGAAAGCCGCTTTGCTACACAAGGTCCTCCATCCAGATCCAGCATAAAGTGGAAAAAGTTAAATCCTTCACCACTTCTCTCTTTTTCCACTATCGTTTTTGCAAGAGTATCATACTCCTGGAAAATCTGCGGCAGATCACTTTCTCTGATTGCATAAGCATCTGTATCTTCACCTACGACCGGTTCGATTGATATCTGTTTAAAACCCAGTTCTGAAAAATGCATGACATCTTTTGAGAAATCCAGATTTTCTCTTGTAAAAGTCCCTCTGATATAATACTTATCCTGATTTCTGCTGTCTGCCAGCTTGCGAAATTTAGGAACAATTAAATCATAACTTCCCTTGCCATTTCTAAAAGGCCGCATTTTATCATTTACGGACTGTCTGCCATCCAGACTCAAAACAACATTGTCCATTTCACGATTTACAAATTCCTGTACTTCGTCATTAAGAAGAACTCCATTTGTTGTTAATGTAAAACGAAAATGCTTGTTATGAATTTCTTCCAAATTTCGACCATATGCAACAAGATCCTTTACTACCTGCCAGTTCATCAATGGTTCTCCACCAAAAAAATCCACTTCCAAATTTCTTCGGCTTCCGGAATTGGCAATGAGAAAATCCAGTGCTTTCTTTCCCACTTCATAAGACATCAATGCACGTCTGCCATGATATTCTCCTTCTTCTGCAAAACAATATCTGCAGGCAAGATTACAGTCATGGGCAATATGCAGGCACAATGCCTTTACTACTGTTTTTCTTTTTTTCACATCTCCGATATAATTTTCATATATATCTCTTGTAAAAAGCTGACCGGCTTCTGTCAATTCAATAACAGCCTCCATTACTTCTTGTAGTTCTTCTTCTTTATAAATACCAAGAAAATTCTTTACTAAATATTCGTAAGTCTCTTTTTTCTTTAATGTCTCCGGTGTATGAAAAGAGTTACCTACCTCTAATGCTCCAATTATGTCATATGCCATCTTGTCCACTACATGAACAGCTCCGCTGTTTACATCCAGGACAATATGATACCCGTTATTCTGGTACTGATGTATCACAACAGTTACCCCACTTTCATTTTAATTCTAATGCCGCCTTTAAAAGTCCTGACAGCAAAACATAAGGCAGCGGCCAAGGTCGCTGCCTATCAGTTACATATCTGACTGAATAAAAAATATATGTATCTTACTTTTTCTGCTCACATACCTGATTGCCTACTGTACAAGATGTCTTGCATGCTGACTGGCAAGATGTCTGACATTCTCCGCAGCCGCCTTTTTTGATTGTATGATTCAAAGTCTGTGTATTTAATGTTTTAATGTGTTTCATTTGTTTTCCTCCTAATATTTATGCTGAAAGCATGTGTTTCTTCAAGACATTATAGCACACCACTGTGCCTTTTTAAAGTATTTTTTTCCGAAATGTCAGGACACCATTCCTCCCAGCATGCCCCCTCCTGCACAGAGCAAAAATGTAGTCAGTACACTGGCTCCGCTACCCTGTACTGTATGATAAATTCCCAATGAAATCAACATCAACAGCGCAAAGTAAAGGATCCCCATTGTCAATCCCCAGATAAATTTTCTAACTTTAACCAGTTTTCCTGCCACAAATCCACCCACAAAAGTTGAAATCACATAAATTGCTATGATTCCGGCTGTCACTTTGCCTTCATCTAAATTTAATTTATAAAGCAACAGTGTCAGCAGGAGTAGTAAAATACCGGTCACGACGTATGCACATAACAGAGACTTTAACAGCCAAATAACTTTTACCTCGCCCCCACGCTCCTTTATCGTTTTTTTCTCCATTCCTCTCCTCCTCGTCCAACGATTCACTAATACAGCATATGTCTGTTTACATAAAAATATGACACTACCAATTTTGACTGAAAATCAGATAGATTTTCAGTCAAAATTGGTAGTGTCATATTTCTACTATTATTTATAACTACTATTGTTCCATTTGCCGTCCCAGAAAACCAGCTGCACTCATCGCAACCTTTTGTTCCAGTTCTCCAAATTTCTTTTTTTCATCCTTATTCAGTAATACAACTGCACCTATTGCATCGCCTTCACAAAGAATAGGGCAGATAGCTTCTTCTCTAAACTCCTTTTCATCAGTAATAATACTTGAATATTTGGAGCTGTCAACTCCCGCCAGCAGTTGTTCTCTTGACTGAATAACTTTTTCCAGTTCTTTACTGATGAATTTGTCCTGCAGATCTTTTTTGCCATTGCCTGATGCTGCCACGACCTGATCATTATCGGTTATGCACACAGTACATCCCATTGTCTGAGCCAGACTTTCTGAATACTGTTTTGCAAGTGTTCCCAGTTCTCCGATTGGGGAATACTTTTTAAGTATAACCTCTCCTTCTCTGTCTGTAAATATTTCCAGCGGGTCGCCTTCTCGAATCCGCAGGGTTCTTCGTATTTCTTTCGGAATAACAACCCTGCCGAGATCGTCAATCCGCCTTACGATTCCTGTAGCTTTCATAAAGAAATTCCTCCATTTAACATCTATAGTAATGATTAGCACTGATACTATTATTTGTTAAATTGAGGAAATTATTCGTGCTCTTTTTAGTTTTCTATTTACACAGTCTATAAAAAGAAAATATAATCATATTGTAATACCTACTTTATTCTGTTAAAATTTAGAAGTGTTAAACTATAATTTTTCAAGATAAAAAGCAAGATAATATGAATAAAATTACAGGAGGTTTTGAAAATGAGTAAGATCGATGACGTTAGAAGTGCTATGGTGACAGCTATGAAAGCGGGAGATAAAGAAAGAAAAGCAGCATTATCTTTTTTATTATCTTCACTAAAAAATAAAGCTATTGATAAGCGCGAAGATTTAACAGAAGAAGAAGAGAATCAGATTGTGTTACGAGAAATTAAACAAACAAAAGAAACAATTGAGATGACACCAGCTGATCGTACAGATATTATTGACGAATGTAAAAAACGCCTTGCTGTGTTAGAAGAATATGCTCCAAAAATGATGGATGAAGCAGAAATTATTAGTATTATCAAAGATGTGATGTCTAATCTTGGTATTAATACACTTTCACCCAGCGATAAAGGTAAACTCATGAAAGAACTAATGCCGAGGGTAAAAGGAAAAGCTGACGGTAAATTGGTCAATAAACTTGTGGACAGCATAAATTAATCAATAATAATATACGTTCTACGGATTGTTTTTTTTCTGTGAATGAGGTATGATAGTCACCGTAATTGTCGACGTTTACTTAGAGAGTAGAGTGCTTGCTATGTTTATATTAATTTTTTATCAACTTTTGAAAATGCTGATTATTATGGTGCTGGCTTTTGCCTGCTATAAGCTTAAAATTGTAAATCAAGACGGAAACAAATCTATCTCCAATCTCCTTTTAATGGTGGTTAATCCGTGCCTTATTATTACGGTTTATCAGACCGATTATGATGCAAGACTTGTAAAGGGACTTATTATATCATTTGGGGCGGCCTGTGCCGCCCATATTATTGCAATAGTGATTGCCCGCTTTTTCATTCCTGCCAAGAATAATCCTGACTATTATCTGGATCGTTTTGGCTCTATCTATTCCAACTGTGGTTTTATCGGTATTCCGCTTATCTATAGTGTACTGGGGAATGAAGGCGTATTTTATCTTACTGCTTATATGACTGTATTTAATTTATTTTGCTGGACTCACGGACTTAGTCTGATGGAAAATAAATTTTCGCTAAAGCAGCTGAAAGAAGGACTTCTTTCGCCTATGGTAATTGCTACTGTAAGTGCAATCCTCCTATTTTTTGTACAAATTAAGATCCCTGCCACTATTTTAGATTCCATGAACTATATAGCCAATATGAACACCCCTCTTGCTATGATGGTTGCCGGTTTTTCAGTTGCACAGGCTGATCTTAAAAAGGTCTTTACTAATATTCATATTTACTGGGTTAGTTTCTTAAAACTTATAATTGTACCTTTAGTTGTTATGTGCTTTTTATTTTTAGTGAAAGCTGAACACGACATTGCCTATGTTACTTTAATTGCTGCTGCATGCCCCACCTCTGCAACTACTACAATGATGGCAATTCGTTATAATCGAAACTATACATATACATCAGAACTTTTTTCGTTTACAACAGTATTATCAATGTTGACAATTCCTGTAATAACCTTAGTTGCAGGATATCTTATTTCATAAATATGGCAAAGGACTTTTGCCCTATGATAACAGGAGGGTGTTTATTATGTCATACTTTAATTCACTAAGTGATCTGCAAAAACAACGTGTTTATAATATTGGTAACATGACATTTGGTTCTCTCATGTTCGCTTTCGGGCTTAATGTATTTATCATACCGCTTGCTTTATATAATGGCGGATTTATGGGTATATCCCAGCTGATTCGTACCTTTGTTGTCAAGCTCCTTCCTTTTTCACTTGGACAGACAGACATTGCCGGCATGATATACCTGCTGATAAATCTTCCTTTGATATATCTTGCATGGAACAAAATGGGCAAAGTTTTTTTTACACGTTCTATTATAACCATTATCATACAGACTGCTGCTCTTACCCTTTTACCAATACCTTCATCTCCCGTAATCGATGATTATCTGACCGCTTGTATTTTAGGGGGAATCATTACAGGAACGGGTTCGGGTATGGTGTTAAGAGGTGGGAGCTCAGGTGGCGGTCAAGATATACTTGGCATTTATTTTTCTAAAAAATTTCCAGGATTCAGTGTTGGAAAAGTATCCATTATCATTAATATCTTTATTTATGGGATCTGTCTTATGATCTTCAATATTGAAACTGCAATTTACTCTCTGATTTACGGTGTTGTTTTCTCTATTGCCTGTGACCGTGTACATATTCAGAACATTAATATGAGCGTGATGATATTTACCAAAAAACTCGGTATATCACGAGCCATCCTTGAGCAGACAGGACGAGGTGTTACAAACTGGGATGGAGCCGGCGCATATACAAATCAGACCTCTTATATTCTATTTGTAGTTATCTCTAAATATGAAGTGAGCCAGTTAAAAAGAATTGTACGCAATATTGACCCAGATGCATTTATGATATTCACCGAAGGCTGTTCCATATCCGGAAACTTTGAACGAAGACTGTATCCCTGACCGGATACAGTCTTTGTTTTATTACCAGAAAACATCTCCCCTGCCGTAATAATCCCCATAATAATCTTCGTAATAATCATCATAATATTCTCCATAATCCCCGGGATCACTAAACCCTTCATAATCCAATGTGTCACCCGGATCACTATACTGTTCTACATTATTTTGATTATTCTCGACTGCCGCTTTGGCTGCTGCACTAGCTGCTGCACTGGCTGCTTCCGCATCTGCTGCAGCCTGCTTTTCCTTTTGTTCTTGTTCTTCTTTCGCTGCGAGAGCAGTATTTATGGTTTCTAGAACACCCTGTAGTTCCTGCTTTTTCCATTCATATGCAAGAGTATTTACGATTCCAAGTGCCTCGTTATATTGCTGTCGTGTTGCCCCCTCTTTCACTTGTTTGTTTGCAAAATCCCAGATCACACCTACAGCATTATCTGCTTCCTGTTCTTTTTCATTTTTCTCCTTTGCAGCATCTTCATTCAATGCATAAAACTGATAGGGCTCTACATTATTCTTGTAAAAATCCCATGTATTATTTGTATCCCATCCCCAACTCCAGTATTGCTCAGACTTATCATACAGATAAAATGAAGGAATAAGATTTTCACTGTCATATACATTCCAGCCTAAGTTTAAATAAAGATCATTCTTCCACCAGCTTCCATAATATACATAAGGAGGCTCTTTTAATGTGTCAGCCTTTTCTTGAAACTCAGCATTTTTATAAGGCTTTACATCTACAAAATATTCATTATAGACCGCTGTTTTATTTTCAGCATCTACTTTCTCTGGACTTAAAATTGTAAAATATTCAATAATCTTTTCCGTTAATTCATCTTCCTTTTTGCTTATTCCCTCTTGATATGTAGATGTAACAGAGTAAATAGATTGATTTCCCAGTAAACACAATGTATATTGACTGCTGCTTACCTCCTCTGCCAGATAAGAGGATACTTTTTCCTGATTCTGCACACCGGGTAAAACTTTGATCATACCTCACCTTTTCCTGATGGTGTTTTAATCAAACATGTCCCTGGTTCCTCAGTAATAATTTTACATTTATCATTGACCAAAGTCTCAAATAACAGTTCTTCAGATATAAATTTCCTATCTGCCTGATAACCACTTTGTCTAGATTACAACAGACTCCTTTGATTTCATTCATTACTCTTATCATAGACTATGACCTGATTTTTCCCATTTCTTTTCGCCTGATATAGTTTGTCATCCGCCTTTTTAAATACTTCTTCATATACTTCTCTTTCCTTCAAAATGGCTGCTCCAATACTAATAGATACTGACCAGCCTATATCTGATCGTTGATATAACTTTTTCAATTGCGTACATTTGTTATATACAAAATCAGATGAAGAAATATCTTTCATATAAACAATAAATTCGTCTCCTCCTATTCGACCGATAATATCTGTGTTTCTGAACGTTTGTTTGAAACAGCTGCCTAAGTGTTTCAATAGCTGATCTCCTGCCAGATGTCCCCTTGTATCATTTATATGCTTAAAATTATCACAATCAATCAAAAGCATAGCATCTAATCGCTTAAGTTCTTTTGCCTTAATTGCTGCTACAATAAGAGCTCTAACTGTACCTGCATTATATAATCCAGTTAATTCATCAAGCTGAGCTTTCCTGATCAACTTTTCCTTCTCCTGCTGCTGTGCACTTATATCAATCAATTTACCAACAATAGATACTAACTCTCCTTGATTATCATAAACACAAGCATTGACTGCTTTGAATATTCCCACACTTCCATCAGCAAGCCTTAAGCTGATGGTTGTTGTCTGGGGGTCACTGTTAATATGAGACAACATTTTTTTCAATAAAGAGACCGAATAATTTAATGCTTCTGCGCTTCCAAATAACCTATTACATTTCTTTGATAATTCCACTTGCTTTGTATTAACAAAATATTCATACAAGTATTCATTAGAAATAAAAGACAAACGTTCATGTCGTATGTTCTGCATTTTAAGGCTTTCATTCATCACTTTAAGTTTTTTATTCATCTTGACATAAGAGGCAATACCTAAGACAAGAACAGTAATAACAATTAAAACAATCATTATTATTATATCTCCATAGGAATCCATAATCATAGATAAATTCACTTCTCTTTCCCCGTAAACCATTGCATTTAAAATCAGACTCTGAATTTTATCTTCACTTATTTCATTGATAGATTTATTAATTATAGAAATCAATGTGGAATTATTATTCATAAAACCAACACAATACTCTCTAGACTCTTTTTCTAGCGGAACGGTAACTATGTTCTTATAACTTTTATGCAGCATATAAAAAGTTAGAGAATATGCATTTCCATAACCATAATCTGCTTCACCTCGATTAACTGCATCTATACTCTCTTCTCTGGAATTGTAAAAAACCACGTTTCCTTCATCTATTCCTGCCGGTATTTTACTGCCGGTTACTGCTGCGTAGGTTTTGCCCTGCAACTCTTCAGAGTCAAAAGCAGCATTCAGATAAAGAATGGTTTCACTTTTTAAATATGGTTCGGATAAAGTCATTTCATCTGGTGCATATGGATATGGTATGGATATAAAAACATCACAATCACTGGAAAAAGCTTCTTTCAATGAACCTTTTATTTCATACTCAAAGTTAAGACCTGTTTTCTTAGATATTTCCTCCATCACAAGTCTGCTGATTCCCTGCACTTCTTTATTGGCATCCTGATACATAATTGGAGCTGCACCATCAATCGCTGCTACCTTTACTGTATTTATCTCTTTGATATATGCCATTTCCTCTACAGATAAAAAAGAAGATGCATCAGCCTTTACAACTGTTGAACTTCCTATAATAATAAGTATGGCTAAAATCAACGGCCCTATTAGTAATCCCCATCTTTTCATATTTGGAACCTCTTTTAGTAAGTATTACTTTCTGTATAATTATAAAACTAATTTTGTCTTATTATAGCCTGCTAAAGGACACAAATCAATATAAGCATTTATTTATAGCAATCCACATACAAAAAGTCACTTCTGACAGAATCAAAAGTGACTTGATAACTACTTAATTATTGCTGCTTTCTTTTAGTGTTTCTAACCAACAGCGAACCAATTCAGGCCAGATTTCCACTTCCTGATTAGTTTCCTGCTTTAACTCTATACCATTTTCTTCAAAATCAAATTGCTGTAATAAAAGCTGTTTCATTTCTTCGGGAACAGGCAGTGCTCCTTTTTTTATAGCCTTTATTACTGTCAAAGTTTGTTCCATGGTATATGGCTCACCATATGTTTTAGATGCCCAGACGCTATCTGCCAGCGATAAGCCATGCTTCCCTTTTGAAAATACATGGTAAGCAAACGGTACCGCCTGTTTTCTACATGCGCGTGCAAATAAACTGCTGTTTTCTACCGATACAAGTTCATCCTCCGCAGTCTGCCACAAAAAGCATGGTGGCGTATCTTCCGTTACATACTTTTCCAGAGACATATAATCCAGCCATTCATTCTTATTTTGCTCGTAAATATCCGCACCTAGCAACGCTTTAAAGGAATCCTGATGTGCGAATTCACCGGATGTTATGACCGGATAGGATAAAATAGCAGCGTCAGGTCTGTTTGAGAACTTGCTGTATAATTCAGATTTATCCTGGATATCGTTATAATGGACACATATACTGCCGCATAAATGTGCTCCGGCAGAAAACCCACAAACAAATAGTTTATTCGGATTTAGATGATATATTTCTGCATTACTTCGTATCAATCGAATCGCACGAGATAAATCTTTCATCGGTTGATCTAATAGGGGCACTGACATTAGGAGATTGGTAGTGTAAGTCAATACAAATGCATGAAATCCCATGTCGTAGAATCTTCTTGCAACAATTTCCCCTTCTGTAGGGGATACCACACAATATCCCCCTCCGGGAACAATCA
>POVV01000108.1_pt1 | contig 74707 bp, 66 predicted proteins | sample 1560271 | NCBI WGS metagenome assembly POVV01 (sample SAMN08337232, study PRJNA429181) | Bioreactor metagenome, whole genome shotgun sequencing project. | biome: cows' rumen and soil; feature: anaerobic; isolation source: anaerobic chemostat enrichment culture, galacturonate as sole carbon... | reverse complement strand
CATTGGTAATTGGTATCGACCCTGCTTCATCCAGCTCAGCCTCACGTAAGCTAGCGACTAACACTAAGTGGTGTTTGCTCAGTAGTCGCACGGAGGCCAGCAGGCTTTGTTCATCTTCATCGCGCAGATTAGTAAACACAACCACTAACGAGCGTTTACGTTCACGGGCAATCAACTGTTGGGCCGCAAGTTCGAAGTCACTGCTGGATAACGTCGGCTGAATATCATACACCTCATGCAACACCCGATTAATGCTATTAATTGAACGCACCGGGGGTAAATAACGCTCAGGGCCGCCAAAGGTGATTAACCCCACGGAGTCGCCATAGCGTAAGCCGACGTAAGATAATAACAGGACTGCATCCAGCGCATGGTCAAAGTGAGTCAGTTCACCATTGCTGGCTCCCATTCGGCGACCACAATCAACCATGATCATAATGCGCTGATTGCGTTCATCCTGATATTCCCGAGAGATCATTTTTCTCATACGGGTGGTCGCTTTCCAGTCTATTTGGCGTAAGGTATCGCCGCTGCGGTATTCCCGTAACTGCTCAAACTCCATTCCCTGCCCGCGCTTGCGGCATTTATGAAACCCCATACCCGGTTGAGTAATCGTGGTTTGTAGTGCCATTTGAGTGATCGGCGCAAAGTTAGGGTAGATACTGATCTTTTGCCCGTTGCCGGTCTGCTCTTGGCGCAGCCACAGCTTCCAGCGGGAAATCATCCGCAGATGTATTTTTCCAAAGGAGAGATCGCCGCGCATCAGGGGCTTTATACGATAAGTTACCTGAGTAACTTGGTCGGGTAATGCATTGATATCAATCAGGCGATCGTCATATTCACACTTTTCCGGCGGGCTGTCTTTTAGCTGCAATCTCTGGGCGGAAAGGGTCTGCGTGGTGACGGAGAGCTTAACCTCACACCAAACTGTCTGAGGTAAACTGCCACCAACCGTTCGGACGATTTCTGGTATGGGTTGGCGAGAAAGTCGCGCGGCATCGACCATCGTAATCAGCAGTAGAATCAGCCCGATAATCAACCAGACTGACATTAACTGCGGATAAATCGCCACGGCAATAGAGCCGACAAACCACAGGCCAGCGATAATTAATAGCCGGTTAGAGGGCAGAATCATCTGCGCGGAGCCTCAATTTTTTCCAACAGGCCGTGAAGGATATGCTCTTCGCTTAAACCTTCAATTTCTGCTTCCGGAGACAGGGTAATTCGGTGACGCAGCGTAGGCCCTACCTGCTGTTTAACATCATCAGGGGTAACGAAATCTCGGCCGGCAAGCAGGGCGCTTGCTTTAGCCGTTCGAATTAACGCAATGCCGCCGCGAGGACCTGCGCCGGTAGAAATTCCCGGCCAGTTACGCGTTGTTCGTACAATGCGTAAGGCATAATCTAATACACTGTCATCGACCCGGATTTCCGCCGTAATTTTTTGCAGGGCGACGATGATTTCAGGGTTGGCGACCGGTTCGATTTTATCGACTTCCAGACGATCTCCGGTGCGGCCGTAAGTACTGGCAGAAACCAGTTCACGTTCTTCTTCTTCTGTCGGGTAGTCAAAGATAACGTGGAGTAAGAAACGGTCTAACTGCGCTTCCGGCAGCGGGTAGGTTCCGTCCTGCTCAATCGGGTTTTGTGTCGCAATCACTAAGAATGGCGGAGACAGCAATGAGGTTTCGCCTTCAATAGTTACCTGGCCTTCCTGCATCACTTCAAGCAGTGCTGCCTGAGTTTTTGCCGGCGCCCGGTTAATTTCATCGGCTAACATTAGATTGGTAAATACAGGGCCGCGGCGAATAACAAACTCAGACGCTTTCATGTCATAGAACATATGACCGGTGACGTCAGCAGGCATTAAGTCCGGCGTAAATTGAATTCGTGAAGAGTGGCAATGACAGGCCTGAGCCAATGATTTAGCCAGCAGCGTTTTCCCTAAACCGGGCACGCCCTCAAGCAGTACGTGACCCCCCGCCAGTAAGGCGCATAGTATCTGTTCCACCACTTTTTCCTGACCGATAAATACCCGGCTAATCTGATGCTGGATATTGCGGATCACCTCCGTTGCCTCTTGAGGGGTGGCCGGTATCAGTGGTAATGAGGTATTTGATGACGCAGATGAAAAATCCATTGGGCTATATTCCATAATTTAGTCTCCTACTGGTACTGCTTTGCAGTGAATTCAAACGATCTATTAACAGGCATAGGGTTTGAGCACACTGAGTAAACTCGCTAAGCTGCTGCACTTCTGCCTCAAGCGCCTGATTAACCAAGGCGATATCATAATGTGTAATGTGAGCCACCAGTTGAGGGACGCTGCCGATGCCGGGATGATGAATTCTCAACGGCTGTAATAATCGGATTACTTCATCTCTCAACGGTGTAATTAGCTGAATATAATCACGATTTTGTAAATGAAATTCAGCAACGGCCTTCAGATGTTCAGTCAGGCTCGGGCGTACGGGCGGTGGCGTAGGGATTAACGGGCCGAAACGGGGGATATAGCGCCATAGCACTAATAAAACGGACAACCCAAACGCTAAGAGCGAGAATAAAGCATGCTCAATTAGCCAGCTAATTAAGTTTGGAAAGGTAATATAGCGGATAAGATGAATGGTATCTTTTCTATCCGGTAGGGTTGCGATATGTAGCCATAGCTTAGCATGGTCATATCTTTTAATGGCTGAGTTAGTAAACAGTTCCAGCGGAACAACGGTCACCCAGCCGTTCTCAAACCTGAACCGGCTGATGATTTCCATTTCATCATCTCTTGGGTCGGTGATTGTGTCAGCCATGTCACGATCGATGTAGAAGCGGAGGGTATGATTGACATCAGCCAGCATGTCATCTTGCTCAAATTCGATGGCTAAATATCCACGGCTATCTGATTCGACATTGGCTTTTTTGCCGGTGTTAGACGGCTCGGATGGTTCTTCATCGTCGTCATCGCTCTCTTCATCATCAATATAAATATCGAATAGCTCTTGCAGCCTGATGCTGTCACCGTCTTCCTGTGGGGATAGTATTAGATGGCCGCCGGCTTTTACCCAATTTCTGATCTTTATCTTCTGGATCGGCTCTTTCAATAGATCGCTATTAAATAAAATCAGCGTCGATTCTTTGGGTAACTTTGCCAGCGTTAGTGCATCGTCGATGCGTTCAGCTTTGTAGCCAGATTTAACCAGCAACTGCTCAGCGGTGTAATAAGGGTTACTGGTGACTTTCACGCTGGGCGGGATCGTCACGGTTTCTTCAACCCAGTTGAGTTTTTGATAAAGGATTAATGACAGACAGAGCGCTAATATTAAGCCGACTATCAGGGCTATCTTAGTGTTATTGCTCATACTCTTATTTCGCCTCCCACTGTGACTGATGATCGAAGTGGGTTGGCCATTCCAGACATAAACGCTCGAGTTTATCGATGTTGGGTGAGCGATGGGCATAGGCCTGAGCCAACCAAAGCTGAGTCAGGACAATAAAGAAATCTGCGCTTTGCAGGTGAGATCGTTTAATTCTGCGGATGCAGTCTTGTTCTGTGTCCGACGAGTGAAAGGCTATTCGATCTCTATGGGCGAGAACCGACAGGGAGGCGCGAAACAGTAGACTGAGTGCCGCGCGTGAATCGCCCTGACGAATCATAGACAGAGCAACTTCAGCAATATTTTGAGGTAAAGATTCCGGTTGGATATCTAAACCGGCAATTTCGGCTGGCGGTTTGAACTGCTTTTTCTTTTGCTGTTCCAAAACCGGTAAACGCATCAAGATAAAATAGATTATTGTGCCAATAATGAGCGCCAGCCCGACCCAGAGAATAATTTGGCTCACGCCTGCGATGCCGCTAAAGGCGCCCTGGTTGGTATATTCCGCAGGCTTAGGCCGCGGTTTTTTCGGGCTTTCCTTTTCTTTGTCTTTTTTCTCTTCTTTATCGTTATTAAATTTCAGATGTTCCTTAACGATTTTTCCGCCGTATTCCGACTGTTGAAGGATCTCTTTTAATGTTTGAGGTGATTGCTCAATGGCCTGTGCTCTGGTTGACTGATTATCTTCGGAGGCATCGCTGGTCATCGGGCTAACCAATCCCAATCCGAATATCACTAAAGCCAGACCTAATAGGGTAGAGGATGTCTTATTCCGTTTTTTCTCCATTTTGCGGAACTGTAATTCAATATCCCAGGCTTCAAGATCGCTTCTTCTTTTCAGATAGAGGGAGAATCCGGCAGCGACATAAATAGGTTCCCACAGCAACATGCCTAAAATATATAACCCGACCGGCAGAGCGTACAGAGAGTCTATATCACCCTCTAATATGTCGATAATAATGTCGGCGCTGATACTGCCATCAATAGACAGCATAGCCATAAAGGCCATTGCACAGATAGGAAATACCTGTTCAATAATAAAGCCTGCCAGCGTCAGAAATACTGCATTCACACCAATATAGTTTGAGATGGCGCCGCGTCTTAGTCGTGCGCTGCGACCGCGTATTCCTTCAAGTACATCGACCGGCATTGTCAATGAGCGATAAGGGGTGAACCTTGCCCAGGTAAGCGCTCGGAATAAGCCGGTTTTGGTCAACAGGGTGGGTATGGCTCTGAGACTTTTTGCTACCGTTGGCGCGTCACCAAAAACGGCGCGGCTAATAACAAATAGTGCTATCCGGTCGTATAAAGGTTTCATCCACCAAATAGTGAATAATATTGTAAAGTGGCTGGCGTCTGCCCAGCTTAATAATAGCCACAAAATGGCGATAATTGGCAGGGTGAAACTGAGCCAGGCACCATACAGCGGCTTAAACCAGTTAATGGCAATTCTGACGCCTAAATCAATGGCTTCATTAGAGTGTCTGGGGCGCAGAACTATCGCTAAACGTTCAAGCTGCATGGCGTCGCCCCGTAAAAATAAAGTAGCTCACCAGAATAATAAAAAAGAAGGCTCCGGCAGACAGTTTCACCGCCAGTGGAAAGTTATGGGGTGACCAGAATGCCTCAATCATTGCCGCAATAAGTAACATGATACCGCTGCCACAGATTAGCCCGAGCACTGAACGGCCAGCCTTTCTTAGCGAGTCCGGGCGGCTCAGGCGGCCGGGTACAATCAGGCTCCAGCCCAGCTTTAGCCCCGTCGCGCCTGAAATAATAATTCCACCAATTTCAAACGCGCTATGTCCGACGACGAAAGAGTAAAAGTTTCGGCCTGCGCCAATATTCACGATGCGGGCTTCGGCGGCGCCCATATAAATGCCGTTATACACCAGCGTGAATACCGAGCCTATTCCGGCTAAAAGTCCACCGGCAAAGGCTCTGAAAGCGATACTGATATTGTTATAGATATAGAAACCAAACATCATCCAGTTGGAGTCTGACTCCCTGAATACCCCTAACTTGCCCCCTAAAACATAGGTGCTGTTATACATATCATCAAGCTGATGAACCTCTTCTGGGGTCATGACAATATAAATAAAATCTGGCCAGATTCGGACCACAATCAACATGATTATCCATGGGGCGAGGATCAATAAGGCTGAAAGCATCATCCAGCGTTTATTTTCTCTTAAATCAGCGGCAAAACCCCCGGCAATATAATGAAAAATTCGTTTGCTGATACCGCTGTCTGCGCTATACAGAATGTCATGCCCTTGTAGAACCATATTGTGTAGCCGTTCGATTAGTATCAGGCTATAGCCGCGATCTCGTGCCAGTGCTAACTGTTGGCAAATATTGCGATAACAGTGCGGCATATTGTGGTCTTCAATGGTGGCAACGGGCGGTTTTCCATCATAGTTTTTAATTATTTTAAGCCGATGGCCTAACCAGTTTTCAAAAGCATTCCATTCATCATGATGTAATGCTTCAAAGCGCTCCTGTTTCATGGCTTCCTGCCTATTAAAAAGTTAGCGATTCCCAGTAACCGAGCGGCTCCTTGAGGCTGGTCTGATTGCATAGATTGCGATAATACCGGAAGCAATGCGGCCAGCTCTTCTTGTCTTGGCTTGGTTAAGCCCGGCGTTCGTTCGGCAAACGAGACCACCATTTTTTGTGTTTCACGTGATAGCGGAAAGTCCGGATTAATGGGCGGGGCTTCCGGAACGGTAAACAGTGAGGATGTTGGTACGCTATACACCACTAAGGTCCCGGCAACGATATCACCCAGCCGGCGGAACTCTTTATTGATCAGCATAGAAATCAGACCAAAAAGATAAAACAGCGGAAAAAAGTCGGCAAAACGTAAAAAGTTACGAATAATCGAAGCACTCCAGCCAATGGGCGTTCCGTTATCATGTAATACTTTTAGCCCCATTGCTCGTTTGCCCGGCGTTCTGCCCCGATTGAGCACTTCAAACATGACGGGATAAAACCACTCAACCAAGAATAGGGATATCAAAAAAATACCGTCGCCAAATTTGCCGATAAACAGGCTGGGGATAGCAATCAGGGCAAGGATGAGCCAGCGCAGAATGGTATCAATCATAAAAGCGAAGGCGCGGGGCAAGAACCCGGCAGGATGTAGCTGGATTTCAATCAGTTCTGGCGTGGTAATATCGCGGACGGTATCTAACATAACGTAGTGAGCCGGGCAACTGCCCGGCTCTAGCCCTCAATTATTTATTCGCAATAAACAGGCTGCGATAGCTGCTGTAGTAGGTCACCATAAACAGCGGCATAACGATAAGAAGGCCAATAAACATTGGTATCATTGCAATAAACATAATAATGCCCACCACAATGAAATAAATCAGGCCGGGAAGAAGATTCTTTTTGACCGCAGAGAAGCTCATGCTTATCGCTTTACCCAACGGAATATCATGAATCATGATCAGCGCCGGAGCAAACCAGGTTAATGCGTAACCAACCATCATTACGACAAACATCATTAGCCCGCCGAAAGCCAGCAGTCCTGCGCTGGCAGCACTCATATTGGGTTCACTATTACTGCCGATTCCAGCGGCTATTAATGCGCTGCCGCCAAAAATAAATAGCACAATAATAGAGGCCATCATCATGCCGAACATGATGGCACCCACGCCAATTAGCGGACCAAGATTCTTTTTAAAGCCAGAGAACATTAACTCGAGATCGAATATACCGGTAGTTCGCTGCTTTTCACAAACGGCCATAATGCCGCCGTTAAAGATTGGTACTAAAAACAATGTGGCGATATTAAGAACCGGGATGACCTGTACCACCAGCATGATCAGGAAAACGATGATACCCAACAGAATCCACATGCCAAATTTGGGTTTCATTAGATGCCATGCTTGACCGATCCAGTTTACACCTTCGCCGGCAGGGACTGACTGAGCGCCGGGAATAAAAATTTCATTACCGTTATCGACCGGTTGAATGACGTCGTCAACGCCGGATTCCGGAGGTGAGTATGGGTTGCGGGGTTCTTTATCTAAATTCATTGCCGAGTTTCTATCCTTAAGTATATTAATGGTTAATCAACTAAGAGTAACCAAATCCCTATTTAAATGGCGAAAGATTTTGATTTTTTTTGCTATTTAATTTGTGTGGTATTGTGTTGCATCCGGCGTCAGGCCTGATATAAAAGAGTAGTGATGATACAATCCTGAACACCTTATGAACAGCAGATATAGCGATTTTATTCCTCATTTATCACGACAACATATTTCTAAACTATACTTAATGGTTATTAGTTAGCGATTTTATACCGATAACGACTTTATTTAGTTGCATATTGACTAAATATATTGGACGGGAAATAAAGGCATACCTTGCTATCTGACGGGGTGCGGAGTAGAATACGTCCGCTTATGTATTGGGTGGCTGAATTAGAGATCGGCGCCTGTTTTTTGTTCGTTATAATCCCCAAAATTGGAGTTCTACAATGTCTCTAAATGTTGAAACAAAAGCTAAGATTGTTGCTGAGTATGGTCGTTGCGAAAATGACAGTGGTTCACCAGAAGTTCAGGTTGCCCTGCTGACTGCACAAATTAACCACCTGCAAGGCCACTTCTCTGAGCATAAAAAAGATCACCACAGCCGTCGTGGTCTGCTGCGCATGGTTTCTCAGCGTCGTAAGCTGCTGGACTACCTGAAGCGTAAAGACGTTGCACGTTATACTCAACTAATTGCTAGTCTGGGTCTGCGTCGCTAAGTCGATGAGTTTCAGGAGAAAGGGGCCGAATATGGCCCCTTTCTTCTAGGATCCAGCGCTTAATAGCAGTATGATAGAACGTTAGTTTTTTGGGTCCTTCTGTTGCAGAGATTCGCGCGGCTAATGAAAGTATTGAGCACACAATTTTGTGTATGGCATAAATAAATGTCAGTCACTTAGTATTTTCATTAGTCGCGAGGATGCAGTTGAGGGCAAATATAATCTTAGCCAACAAGAGGCAATCCTTTTGTCAGGCTCTGTATTCAAATGCGTATTCAAATGAAAGGAAAATAATTTGCTGAATCCGATTGTTCGTAAATTTAAATATGGTCAACATACCGTAACGTTAGAAACAGGTATGATGGCACGTCAGGCAACTGCCGCAGTCATGGTTAACGTTGATGATACAGCGGTTTTTGTTACCGTTGTTGGCGCAAAAAAAGCAAAAGAAGGCCAGTCATTCTTCCCGCTAACCGTAAACTATCAAGAACGTACCTATGCTGCGGGCCGTATCCCGGGTGGATTCTTCCGCCGTGAAGGCCGTCCAAGCGAAGGCGAAACGTTAATCGCTCGTCTGATTGACCGTCCGGTTCGTCCTCTGTTCCCAGAAGGCTTCCTGAACGAAGTTCAAGTTATTGCTACCGTTGTTTCCGTTAACCCACAGGTTAACCCGGATATCGTCGCGATGATCGGTACTTCAGCGGCATTAAGCTTGTCAGGTATCCCATTCAACGGACCTATCGGTGCTGCACGCGTTGGTTTTATCAATGACCAATATGTACTGAACCCAACCATGGACGAGCTAAAAGAGAGCCGTTTGGATCTGGTTGTTGCCGGTACTAAAGGTGCTGTACTTATGGTTGAATCAGAAGCCGGGCTTCTGAGCGAAGAGCAAATGTTGGGTGCCGTGATGTTTGGTCATGAGCAACAACAGGTTGTTATCGAAAATATTAACTCACTGGTTGCCGAAGCAGGCAAGCCTAAGTGGGAATGGAATGCGCCAGCGGTAAACCAAGAGCTGTATGCTCAGGTTGAGGCTTTAGCCAGCAGCCGTTTAGGTGATGCGTACCGTATTACTGATAAGCAAGAGCGTTACGCTCAGGTTGACGTGATTAAGTCTGACGTTATTGAAGCGCTGAAAGCTCAAAACGAAGATTTAGACGAATCAGACGTTAAAGATATGCTGGGCAGCATTGAGAAGAACGTTGTTCGTAGTCGCGTTTTACGCGGTGAGCCACGCATCGATGGTCGCGAAAAAGATATGATTCGCGGTCTGGATGTTCGTACCGGCGTATTACCACGTACTCATGGTTCAGCACTGTTTACTCGTGGTGAAACTCAGGCATTAGTGGCTGCAACTCTGGGTACTGCCCGTGATGCACAGAACATTGATGAGTTAACCGGCGAGCGTACTGACAGCTTCCTGTTCCATTATAACTTCCCTCCGTACTCTGTTGGTGAAACAGGTATGGTTGGTTCACCTAAGCGTCGTGAAATCGGCCACGGTCGTCTTGCTAAGCGCGGCGTATTAGCCGTAATGCCTGACCAAGCTGACTTCCCGTATACCGTTCGTATCGTATCTGAAATCACTGAGTCCAATGGTTCTTCATCTATGGCCTCTGTGTGTGGTGCTTCTTTAGCACTGATGGATGCAGGTGTACCAATTAAAGCCGCCGTTGCTGGTATTGCAATGGGACTGGTTAAAGATGGCGATAATTTCGTTGTTCTGTCTGATATCTTAGGTGATGAAGATCACTTAGGCGATATGGACTTTAAAGTAGCCGGAAGCCGTGAAGGTATCTCTGCGTTACAGATGGACATCAAAATCGAAGGTATCACCCGCGAAATCATGAAAGCAGCTCTGAGCCAGGCTAAAGGTGCGCGTTTGCATATCCTTGGCGTAATGGAACAGGCTATTGGCGCTCCACGCGGTGATATTTCTCAATTTGCTCCACGTATCCACACCATTAAGATCAATCCTGAGAAAATCAAAGATGTGATCGGTAAAGGTGGCTCAGTGATTCGTGCGCTGACTGATGAAACCGGTACAACAATTGAAATCGAAGATGACGGTACAGTGAAGATTGCTGCTACCGACGGTGAGAAAGCGAAACATGCTATTCGCCGTATCGAAGAGATCACTGCTGACGTTGAAGTTAACCGCGTATATACCGGTAAGATTACCCGTATTGTTGACTTTGGTGCATTCGTTGCTATCGTTGGTGGTAAAGAAGGTTTAGTACATATTTCTCAAATCGCTGATAAGCGCGTAGAGAAAGTGTCTGATTACCTGCAACTTGGTCAAGAAGTTCAGGTTAAAGTGATGGAAGTTGACCGTCAGGGCCGTATTCGCTTAAGCATTAAAGAAGCGACTGCGCCGTCTCAAGACGCGCCAGTAACATCAGAAGAGTAGTAGTGATATACGGTAGCTATATTTACCGTAGGTGATTACACAGTGCCTTATTCATTGATAACGGTAAGGCACTGATTGTATGACTGGGACAGGGAGTTCTTGTGTAAAAGCAAGCGGATGGTAGGATACCTATCCCACGTTTGTCTCTGGGAGTTTAAATGAAGCCTATTTTGCGCTGGTGCTGCATTGTCGCAACAGCCATTCTGTTGACAGGATGTAGCAGCCTTGAAGGGCGTAAATACGGCGTTTTGGCAGTTCCATTGCAGCCAACGCTGCAACAGGAAGTGATGTTGGCCCGCATGGAACAGATCCTTGCGAGTCAGGTATTATCAAACGATGAAAGAGCGCAGCTGTTGTATGAGCGTGGCGTGTTGTTCGATAGCTTAGGGCTACGGGCACTGGCACGTAATGACTTCTCGCAGGCGTTAATGATTCGACCTGATATTCCAGAAGCATTTAACTATTTAGGGATATATCTGACGCAGGGTGGCAACTTTGATGCTGCCTATGATGCGTTTGATTCTGTATTAGAGCTTGATCCAACTTATAACTATGCGCGTTTAAACCGAGGGATTGCCTTGTATTATGGCGGTCGCTACTTTTTGGCGCAGGATGATCTGCAGGCGTTTTATCGTGACGACCCTAACGATCCCTTCCGGTCTCTATGGCTTTATTTAGCTGAAAAAGAGATCGACTCTGGCAAAGCAAAAAAAGCGCTTCAACAGCGTTATGAGCTAGCCGAAAGAGGGGCGTGGGGCTGGACTATAGTGGAATTCTACTTGGGTAAAATCAGTGAAAAAACGCTGATTGAACGATTACAGGTAGAAGCAACGGATAACACTTCGCTCGCTGAGCATCTCAGTGAAACTGACTTCTATTTAGGTAAACATTACCTAAGTCTGGGGGACAAGAACACCGCTATGGCGCTGTTCAAACTGACGGTTGCTAACAATGTACATAACTTTGTTGAGCACCGCTATGCACTGTTGGAATTAGCCCTGTCTGGGCTAGAACAAGACGACCTATCAGAATCGGATAAAAAATAGACTCGACGAACGAGTAAGAATCGCTTTGCTAGCATTTATTGGTGGCAAGGTAGGTTTCTCTGTTCGTTTTTTAATCCAATTTGAGCTGGTTCACACTTTTAAATGAAAATGACTGAGTATTTTCTCGACAAGGTATGTAGACTGGCCGCCATTTTTAGTGAGGCACGTGTACATGGCTGAGTTTGAAACCTCTTTTGCTGATTTAGGCCTTTCAGCACCTTTATTAAAAGCTCTGACCGATATGGGCTATGAAAAACCATCCCCGATTCAGTCGGCTTGTATTCCACATTTACTGGAAGGTCGCGATGTATTAGGCATGGCGCAAACCGGTAGCGGTAAAACCGCGGCATTCGCATTGCCGTTTCTTAACAATATTCAAGCTGATCTGGCCTGTCCGCAGGTTCTGGTATTAGCACCAACGCGTGAATTAGCCGTTCAGGTTGCAGAAGCCTGCGCTGAATATGCTAAAAATATGTCTGGCGTTCGTGTGGTTGCTCTATATGGCGGCCAGCGTTATGACGTTCAGTTACGCGCTCTGCGTCAGGGACCACAAATCGTTGTTGGTACCCCAGGTCGTCTGTTAGACCACCTGAAACGCGGTACTTTAGATTTATCTAAGCTGAAAGGCTTGGTTCTTGACGAAGCCGATGAAATGTTACGCATGGGCTTTATTGATGACGTAGAAACCATTATGGCGCAGATTCCGGCCGATCATCAGACCGCGCTATTCTCGGCAACTATGCCTGAAGCCATTCGTCGCATTACGCGTCGTTTTATGAAAAACCCACAGGAAGTCCGTATTCAATCAAGCGTTGTGAATACGCCTGATATTAGCCAAAGCTATTGGACTGTTCATGGGGTACGCAAAAATGAAGCGTTGATTCGCTTCCTTGAAGCGGAAGATTTTGATGCGGCAATTATTTTCGTACGTACTAAGAACGCAACGTTAGAAGTTGCTGAAGCTCTAGAGCGTAGCGGCCATAACAGCGCAGCACTTAACGGCGATATGAATCAGGCATTACGTGAGCAAACGTTAGAACGCCTGAAGAATGGTCGTTTAGACATTCTGATTGCAACCGACGTTGCGGCTCGTGGCCTGGACGTTGAACGTATCAGCTTAGTTGTTAACTATGATATCCCGATGGATTCAGAGTCATACGTTCACCGTATCGGTCGTACCGGTCGTGCGGGTCGTGCGGGTCGCGCGCTGCTGTTTGTTGAAAACCGCGAGCGTCGTTTACTGCGTAATATTGAACGTACCATGAAGCTGACTATTCCTGAGGTTGAATTACCTTCAGGTGAACTGCTGAGCAAACGTCGTTTAGAGAAGTTTGCTACCCGCGTTAATCAGCAACTGGAAAGCAGCGATTTAGATCAATATCGTGCACTGTTGGCCAAACTTCAGCCGGTTGAAGAGCAAGATATTGAAACCTTAGCTGCCGCATTGCTGAAAATGGCTCAGGGTGAACGTCCTCTGATTCTGCCACCTGATGCGCCAATCGATCGTCGTCCGCGTCGCGAATTCCGCGAGCGTGATGAGCGTGGCGGTGAGCGTTTTGAACGTCGCAGCGAACGCCGTGGCGATCGTCCAGAGCGTAGCGGTGATAGCCGTGATGCCGCTCCACGTCGTGAACGTCGTGACGTTGGCGAGATGGAAATGTACCGTATTGAAGTTGGCCGTGATGATGGCGTTGAAGTTCGCCATATCGTTGGTGCTATTGCCAATGAAGGTGATATCAGCAGCCGTTATATCGGTAACATCAAGCTGTATGCCAGCCATTCAACGATTGAATTGCCTAAAGGCATGCCGGGCGACCTGCTACAGCATTTCACTAAGACGCGTGTACTTAACAAACCGTTAAATATGCAACTCATTGGTGATGCTCCTGCCGGTGAACCTCGTCGTAGCGGTGCTCCGCGTCGCGATCGTGATAGCGCTGGTGCAGGTTCGGGCGATCGTCGTCCATTTGGTGGCGGTGGTGCAGATCGTCGTTCTTCAGGTCCTGGCCGTGAGCGTAGCGCCGGTCCTCGTGATGGTGCTCCGCGTGGCCCACGGCGTGATGGTGCACAAAGCGCACCTCGTCGTCGCCCAAGCAACGACTAATCTTTATCGTTATTGACAATAGTTTAAGATTGACAAGAAATTAAACAATTATCATGAATCAAAAAAAAGCATCAGGTGATATCTTCATCTGGTGCTTTTTTATTAAACTAAGTATGATCCCGCAGCGCATATCATCTTTATGGTTTTTTCTTGTTCAGAAATTTAGTTTTCTAGTAAGAAAGATAAAAGATTATAGAGCAAGGAATCATAAACACATTTTCTACTGACGGATCAATACCCATGAAAATTGCAAAGAACATTTTACCTATTCCTGCGTTACCTATTATCCAAAGTGCTGTGATGTCTATTGCCCCGGTTTTCCAGGGTGGGCGTCATGACGGGCATATGAATATGTTATGTGCGCTGGTTCGCGGTGAGAAAACTGAAGCTGATATTGCTAAATATCTTAAAGATAACAAGATCAAGGCTACCGCTGATAATGAATTTGCTCTGTTTTTGGGTGAAAGTCGTCCAGAACAAGCGGTTGCCTGTGCTGCTTATATTGCCACTACCGTTCTGATCGCCCCTAATTTAGGTGAGTTTTTAGAGCCATTAGCTAAAGATGCCAAAGACAAAACTAAGGGTGAAGCGCCGGAGTTTCAGGTAAATCAGGAAAAGCTGACGACTTCATTAACCACTAAGTTAGCAATTTCTCTGGCTAATGCGGATATTTTTGCCCTTATTGCTCGTGTATTACCAGAAGGCTTAACGGTTGACGGTTATCGTGCCGAAGTTATTCGTTTATTTGGCGTGCTTGCGCCGGTTTATCTTGAGCGCGTACAGATTCATTATCAGGCTGGCCTGCAATTTAATTTGCTGCAGATGCAAAATAATCAGTTCACCTTTAACAGTTCTACCGGCTACTTATTCCATTTTGATGTACAGGGATTAAGCCTGCAACTCGGTGGTATTAACTGGTATGGCCGTGGCCAGATTATGGGTCAAGACTACACTCTGTCAGTGGATTATTTCTCTGATAAAGTGGTTGAACTGCTTAAGTAATCAGTTTCAAGAACCAATAAAAAAACGACCTCCAGGTCGTTTTTTTATTGCTGTTATATAGATATACCCCGAAAGTATCACTGTATTCAGACACATTTTTGGGTAAACTATCGCGGCTTTATTTACTGAAGTTGGCTTAGTTACTTAATACTGCAATACGTCAATTCTTATCTTGTTTGTCGCCCTATGGCTGGCAAGTTCTGATACTGTTCCTGATTAAGATTGGCTTATCACTATTGAGAACAATTATTGAATTAAATAATTTTTTCAAGGATAAGAGATCTATGCGTTGGCAAGATTTTAAAACCCAATACCTGATAAGGTTCTGGGCACCCCTTCCTGCGGTTATCGCAGCCGGAATACTTTCAACTTACTACTTTGGACTAACCGGCACTTTTTGGGCCGTGACCGGCGAGTTTACCCGCTGGGGCGGACATATTGCGGAGTTGTTTGGTGCCAATCCTCATGAATGGGGATATTTTAAAACCATTGGTTTTGAAGGTACTCCGCTGGACCGCATCGATGGCATGATGATTATTGGTATGTTTGGTGGTTGTATTGCCGCCGCTCTGTGGGCTAATAATATTAAGCTACGCTTACCACAGCATAAAGTCCGAATTTTTCAGGCTCTGCTTGGTGGCATTATCGCCGGCTTTGGCGCTCGTCTGGCGATGGGGTGTAACCTAGCTGCGTTCTTCACCGGTATTCCTCAGTTCTCTCTGCACGCATGGTTTTTTGCGTTGGCAACCGCCGTCGGTTCATATTTTGGTGCGCGCTTTACTCTGCTACCGATGTTTCGCATTCCGGTCAAACTGCAAAAAGTCAGCGCGGCTTCACCGCTGACTCAAAAGCCAGAGCAAGCTCGCCGCCGCTTTAGAATCGGTATGGTGATATTTTTTGCCATTGTTATTTGGGGAATGGTTAAGGTCACCGACAGTCCTAAACTCGGGCTGGCAATGCTGTTTGGCCTGGGATTTGGCTTACTGATTGAACGAGCGCAAATCTGTTTTACCTCTGCTTTCCGCGATCTGTGGATCACCGGCCGAACGCATATGGCTAAAGCGATAATTATTGGTATGGCCGTTAGTGCCATCGGTATTTTTAGCTATGTACAAATGGGGGCTCAACCTAAGATTTTATGGGCGGGCCCGAATGCGGTACTGGGAGGCTTACTCTTTGGTTTTGGTATTGTTCTGGCCGGCGGTTGTGAAACGGGCTGGATGTATCGTGCGGTAGAAGGACAGATTCACTACTGGTGGGTTGGTATCGGTAATATTATTGGTGCCACCGTTCTGGCCTATTATTGGGACGATCTGGCACCGGCATTAGCCACTAATTATGACAAAGTTAACTTGCTGGATACCTTCGGCCCATATGGCGGATTACTGGTGACTTATTTGCTATTAGGCTTAGCTTTTGCCTCTATGCTGTGGTGGGAAAAACGCTTCTTCGCCAGAAAAAATGCTACTCAGTCGCTATCTCTTCAGGCAAGTAAGGAGTTTGTATGACCGCCAATATAAATGATGTCGATGTTAAGAATATTGTTCCGGATTATCGTTTAGATATGGTGGGTGAACCTTGTCCATATCCTGCAGTTGCCACGCTTGAAGCTATGCCACAGCTTAAATCAGGTGAAATACTGGAGGTGGTGAGCGATTGCCCACAGTCGATCAATAACATCCCTCTTGATGCTAAAAATCATGGCTATGAAGTGCTCGATATTCAACAGGACGGACCGACGATTCGTTACTTGATCCGTAAGTAGCGAGAGCTAATATTGTCATCCCGGTGAAAGCCGGGACACAAATTTTAGCTGACCAGCTGGCACTTAGCCTAAGAGCTGGCCCCTTTTTTCAACCAGCCTCTTATACACAAGCCTCTCCCTCGTCATCCCGGCGAAAGCCGGGATTCAGGTGTAGCTAACCAACTAGCACTTAGCCTAAGAGCTGGCCCGTTTTGTTCAACTAGCGTCTTATACACAAGCCCCTCCCTCGTCATCCCCGTGAAAACGGGGATCCAGGTTTTACTCACCAATTAGCGCTCGGTTAAGGATAGGATGATTCGCTTCGCTTACCCTGTGGGCCATTGGCTATGCGAATGTTTGCTTCGCCTACGGCTCGCGTTCCGGTTTTCACGGGGATGGCGACCTTAGGGCAATAGTTTAGGGGCCAAGGGTGATGGTTGGGTGGTAGCTAGACTGCCCACTGTGTTATGGCCCTTAACTGACAAGCATTGGGCCATTAAGGCCCGTTTTTTACTTGCTGACGATATTTTGTGGGATTCCTGCAAGGAACTTTTCCAAATTTTCGGCGGCGATCCCCATTAGCCGGATTCGCGCTTCTTTCGGAGCCCATGCAATATGCGGTGTAATAATACAGTTGCGGGCATTAAGCAGCGGGTTGTTGTTTGGCGGAGGCTCTGCTGCTAATACATCGAGCGCTGCGCCGGAGAGTTTCCCGGTGTTTAATGCTTCAGCCAGTTCGTGTTCGACAATCAGCCCGCCGCGAGCGGTGTTGATCAGCATGGCTCCGTCTTTCATTTTGGCAATGGACTGACGGTTAATGAGCCCTGCGTTATCAATCGTCAGCGGGCAGTGCAGGCTGATAACATCAGACTCAGCTAATAGCTCATCAAGGCTGGTAAATTTGACGTCGGAATGTGCCTCAGCGCTTTTACCGCTCGGAGTATAAACCAGCACTTCCATTCCCAGCGCCTGGGCGATTTTGGCAAAGGCTGAGCCAATCCGGCCGTAGCCAATTAACCCTAGCTTCTTACCCATAAGCTCGATCAGCGGCGAGTGCCAGTAGCAGAAATCAAGCCTACCACACCAGCCACCGGATCGAACGTCGCTGCTGTGTTCTCCGATATGGTGGCAAAGTTCCAGCAGCAGTCCGGTGGCATATTGAGCAACGGCCATCGTGCCGTAGCTGGGAACGTTGCACACCACGATAGATTGCTTATGTGCCGCTTTTATATCTACCACGTTATAGCCGGTTGCCAGCACGCCAATAAATTTAACTGACGGACATTGCTCAATTGTCTGGGCCGATATTGGCGTTTTATTGGTGAAAACCGCTTCAGCATCGCCAATTCGCTGGGCGATGAGTTTCTCTGGTGTACGGTCATACACTGCGACATCACCGAGCTTATTGAAAACGTGCCAAGAGATATCTCCGGGATTTAGCGTTTCACCATCTAATATTACAATCTTCATTATTCACCACGTCATCCATTATCTGGTCAGGTCAGGGCCGATTTCTGAAATAATCTTAAATGAGTGCATGCGGGCCTGATGGTCGTAAATCTGGCCGTTAATCATCAGTTCATCAGCCTGAGTTTCTTTCAGTAGATTCTGCAAACCTGTACGAACCGTTTCTTTATCACCCACTACGGACAGGCTCAGCGTATGGTCTGCGCTGTAAAGCTCGTGGCGGGCAACCACCGATGAAATATCTTCTACCGGGCGCGGTAACGGACCCGGGGTACCGCGCAGCAGATGAATAAACTGCTGCTGTAGCGAGGTGAAAATAAATTTAGCTTCGTGGGTCGTGTCTGCGGCAACAACGTTTATACAGACCATGGCATAGGGTTTAGCCAGCGCAGCCGACGGTTTAAAGTTTTCGCGATACAACGCTAAAGCCTGAAGCAGCATATCCGGCGCAAAGTGTGAGGCAAAAGCAAAGGGTAATCCGAGCTTAGCAGCTAACTGCGCGCTGTAGAGGCTTGAACCGAGAAGCCAAATAGGTACGCGAAGCCCTTGGCCGGGAACGGCTTTAACCTGCTGATGTGGCAGAGCATCGTCAAAATAGCTTTGTAGCTCTAGCACATCGTCAGGGAAGTGCTCTGCTGCGCCATTTTTGCTTCGTCTTAGCGCCTGAGCGGTAACCTGATCGGTTCCGGGGGCTCGGCCTAAACCTAAATCGATACGGCCCGGATATAACGACTCAAGCGTACCAAATTGCTCTGCAATCACTAATGGCGCATGGTTTGGTAACATTACGCCACCGGAACCGACTCGGATTGTTGACGTTGCTCCGGCAATATAGCCGAGTAAAACGGAGGTCGCGGCGCTGCCGATGCCGGTCATATTATGGTGTTCAGCCATCCAATAACGATGGTAGCCTAGCTTTTCAGCCTGAATAGCAAGTTCACGTGAACGATTAAAAGCCTGAGGAATGGTACTGCCCTGGGTAATCGGTGATAGGTCAAGGACGGATAGAGGTACGGTAGAAGAATCAGACATATTGGTAATCTCCGCGATCGCTATTAATAAAATAGTTTATACCCGTCATATTTCAAGTTGCTTGGGTGTTGACTGCGTCCACTCGCACCAGTCACATAGTCAGCTATGCTCCAGGTGACTCTTGGACTTGCGCCTACAAGCAACTCGAATTATTTTGGGTTTATTCCAGTCGGATTATGCCGGCTGGGACTGATACGAGCTGATTAGCTGTTCTAACTTGGCACGACTTGTTTTTCCTGAATCTATTTTGATATAGGCTGAGCGCTCTGTCGGGACGATAACCACTTCATTAACACCGGCACTCATTTTCAGGTAACTCTCCAGTAAATTATCTTCCAGTGCAGACTCGGGTAACTCAATGCGTAAGCTACTGACGTAGGCCGGCTGTTTCATGGTGATACTCACGGCAAACCACAGGGCACAAAGAATGATGCCGCCGATAAAAACGGTGTTAACGCCGTTGATACCAAATAGCCATCCTCCTAAACTTCCACCGAGAGCAACGCCGATAAACTGGCTGGTGGAATAGACGCCCATTGCAGTACCTTTGTAACCGGCAGGCGATTCTTTACTGATAAGCGAAGGTAAAATGGCTTCCATTATGTTGAAAGCGATAAAAAATAGCTGAACGCCGGCGAATATGATCCACAAGCGTTGTCCGCTGGACCAAAGTATAGTCTCTGATATAAAAAGCAATGCGACACAGATGACAAATACCTGCTTCATTTTGCGTTTTTTTTCAGCAATTATGATGAAGGGCACAACTGCAATAAAAGAAACCAGCATGGTAACCAGATAGACCTTCCAATGCTCTGCCGGCGGGAACCCGGCATTTTCCATGGCAACCGGCAATGCCAAAAAGGTCGCCATCAGTAATGTATGCAGACACAGAATGCCAAAATTCAGCTTTAACAGCCGGCTGTTATTTAATACCTTCCCGAAGCTGCCTTTAACGATGCCTGATTCACGGTTAAGCATATGGCTGGAAGGATTGGGTATTACGGTCAGCGTAATAATAATGCCGACAATTGCCAGTGCGGCGATGCCCCAAAACAGCGCGCTCAGGCCAAAGGCATGGGTAATAATCGGGCCCAGCACCATGGCAACGGCAAAGGTAATGCCAAAACTCACCCCGATAAACGCCATGGCTTTAGTCCGGTTCTGTTCTCTGGTGAGATCTGACAATAGGGCCATTACTGCGGCAGCAATCGCCCCTGAACCTTGCAGTGCGCGTCCGAGAATAATTCCCCAGATTGAGTCGCTGGTGGCGGCAACAATACTGCCGATAGCAAATACCAGCAGGCCGCCAACAATCAGAGGCTTACGACCAACGCGATCGGAAATTAGCCCAAAGGGAATCTGAAAAATAGCCTGGGTCAGACCGTAGATGCCAATAGCAATGCCGATGAGCGGCTTGGTTGCACCGGAAAGAGCCATTCCGTAGGTGGTTAACACCGGAAGTACCATAAACATGCCAAGCATGCGCAGTGAGAAAACCAGGCCTAGCCCCCATGTCGCACGGCGTTCTTCGGGGACCATCTTATAATCGTTCATATCACCTCAAATAGCCTTAAGTCACTAAAGAGTTCGACCCCTGTACTGTTGCCCGGAACGAGATGAGCGGGGAAACTATTCATTACCCGACATTGTATCTTTATCTGATGTAAATAAGTGAGTATTTAGATGGAAAGGATAATGCGCAGGGTGTCCATTATGGCTAAAAGGCGGGGGAATGATTAAGTTAATTCAGTAAACCGGTGGCCATATAGCGTTTATATGGCCACCGGGCAAAGCTCAACAGTTACCAGACTAAGGTCATTAATGATTCCGAGATGGTTGCCTGTGAATAATCTACTGACATCATAATACTTAACGTGGTAATCGCGATAATGGAGAAGATAAATAGCTTTCTTGCCCAAATCCGATTGTCCGTTGTGGTATATCCGCTTAATGCCATAACTAACCAGCCGATACCGACAACTGCAGCCACGACCAGATAACTGTAACCTGCATATCCACTGATCGTCAGCATCAGTGTCGCAACGATAAATGCGATGATATACAGAGTTATGTGGTGCTTAGTGACCGGAATACCTCGTTTAACCGGAAGCACCGGTATCGAGGCCGCCAGATAGTCTTTGTAGCGAAAGATAGCGATCGCATAAGAGTGAGGCATTTGCCACAGGCTAAAGATCACTAACAGGATCAAGGCACCGGCATCAAACTGATTGCTTACGGCACAATAACCGATGACCGGCGGCGCTGCACCGGACAAGCTACCGATTAGGGTTCCGTATACTGATTTGCGTTTTAAATACAGGCTATATAGCCCGACGTAAATAACAAACCCCAGCACGGCAAACAGCACGGCCAGCATATTGGTATAAAAGTAGAGTAACCCAAAGCCAGCCACGCCCAGCAGACAGGCATACAGGATGGTATTCACCGGAGAAATGAGTCCTTTAACCAGAACTCGATTCTTGGTTCTTTCCATCATGCAATCGATGTCTCTGTCGATATAGTTGTTAAACACACAGCCGGAGGCCACAACTAAAGATACGCCGATGATGGTAGCAAACAGTAACACGAAGTCCACGCGCCCTTGGGACGCGAGGAGGAAACCACCGATGACGGAGACCATATTGCCAAAAATGATGCCCGGTTTAGTGACTAACAGATATTTCTTAATCATCAGATTAGCTCTTAGTGAACCATCATGTTGATATTAAGGTTGTACATTATCCATAGTGAACCCACAACAACGATAGCGATAATCAATCCGGTAAAGACTAGGGCGATAAAATTCCATCCCCCCTCTGATTTTGTATTCATGTGCAGGAAATAGATTAAATGAACAACAATCTGGATCACGGCAAACAGCGCAACCGCCACCACTAACGTGCTCGGGCTTGCTGATTTTGTCATGACCATCCAGAAAGGAATCGCCGTTAAAATAACCGAGAGCACGAAGCCAATAAGATATGACTTAACGCTGCCGTGGCTTGCTCCGGAAGAGTCTACAACTGTATTTTTCATTTAGATCACTCCCAGCAGATAGACTACGGTGAACACACAAATCCAGATAACATCCAGGAAGTGCCAGAATAGGCTCAGGCACATCAGTCGGGTGTTATTTTTAGGCGTTAACCCTTTTTGAGAAACCTGGATCATCATTACTGCCATCCAGATTAAACCTAAGGTAACGTGCAGTCCGTGAGTACCTACTAAGGTAAAGAATCCCGATAAGAATCCACTGGTTGAAGGGCCATAGCCCTCGCTCAGTAAAATATGGAATTCATTAATCTCCATACCGATAAAGCCAAGACCGAACAGGAAAGTAATGGCTAACCAACCGATAACATGGCTTTTATGGCCTTTGTACATTGAGATAATTGCCATACCGTAGGTAAAGCTACTCAGTAACAGCAGGGCCGTCTCGCCAAGTACGTAAGGCAGTTCAAAAATATCCTTACCGGAAGGGCCGTCAGCAATGTTATTTGCCAGCACCGCATAAGTTGCGAATACCGCGGCAAACAAAATACAGTCGCTCATCAGGTAGATCCAGAAACCGAATACGGTTTTGGAACTCGTCTCATGGTCGTGATCGTGGTGCTCGTGCCCGTGGGCATGAGCATTCGGGTTGACCAAGGTATCAGTTGACATGATTTACCCCTGCCTTACTTAATTGTTCAAAACGCTGATTTTCTATTTTCTCGATCTCTTCTACCGTGACATAGTAGTCAGTGTCGTCATTGAAGGTATGGGCAATATAAGTTACGGCCATGCCGATCAGTCCAACAATCGCCATCCACCAAATATGCCAGATCATGGCAAAGCCAAAGACTACGCTGAAGGCTGAGATAATAATGCCGGCGCCGGTATTTTTTGGCATATGAATAGGTTCATATTTCGCCGGGCGCTGATAGGCTGTGCCTGCTTCTTTCTCATCCCAGAACGGGTCGATATCTTTAATGTGCGGAGTAATCGCAAAGTTATAGAACGGGGCTGGTGATGAGGTTGCCCACTCAAGAGTACGTCCACCCCACGGGTCACCGGTTACATCCATATTCTTTTTGCGATCTTTGATACTGACAATGATTTGCAGAATCTGGAAGGCGATACCGATCATAATCAGTACAGCGCCACCGGCCGCAAGCAGTAATAAACCGCTCCACTCGCCGCTAACGGTATTCAGACGACGGGTCGCACCCATAAAGCCAAGAATGTACAGTGGCATAAAGGCAACGAAGAAGCCGACAATCCAGAACCAGAATGAACACTTACCTAATGTTTCATTCAGCTTGAAGCCGAAGGCTTTCGGGAACCAGAAGTTGAAGCCAGCCAGACAGCCGAATACCACACCGCCGATAATCACGTTATGGAAGTGAGCGATCAGGAACATACTGTTATGGATAACGTAGTTGGCACCCGGAACGGCTAACAGTACGCCAGTCATACCACCAATGGTGAAGGTGATTAAGAAGCCCAACGTCCATAAAATTGGCGTTGAGAACTTTAAACGGCCCTGATAAATGGTAAACAACCAGTTGAAAATCTTCACACCTGTCGGTATCGAGATAATCATGGTGGCTATACCGAAGAAGGCGTTAACGTTAGCGCCAGCGCCCATGGTGAAGAAGTGGTGCAGCCAAACGATAAACGACAAGATAGTAATTGCTACGGTTGCCCATACCAGTGAGGTATAGCCAAATAACCGCTTCTTACTGAACGTTGCCACCACCTCAGAGAAAATACCAAAGCAGGGCAGAATAAGAATATAAACTTCCGGATGACCCCAAGCCCAAATCAGGTTGACGTACATCATCTGATTACCACCGAGATCGTTGGTAAAGAAATGGAAGCCCAGATAACGGTCAAGGGTCAACATGGCTATCGTTGCGGTTAAAATTGGGAACGCAGCAATAATCAGGATGTTGGCGCACAGCGCGGTCCAGGTAAAGACCGGCATTTTCATCATGGTCATGCCCGGTGCGCGCATTTTCAGTATGGTGGCGAAGAAGTTTACCCCGGTGAGCAGCGTACCGACCCCGGATATCTGTAGACTCCATATCCAATAATCGACCCCGACCCCCGGTTTAAGTGAGAGCGGCGGATAAGCCAGCCAACCGGTTTGAGCAAATTCACCAACGCCCAGCGAGATATTAATCAGCACCACACCGGCAACAAATAGCCAGAAGCTTAGGGAGTTAAGGAATGGGAAGGCGACGTCACGGGCACCGATTTGCAACGGAACCACGATATTCATTAAACCAATAACAAACGGCATCGCCATGAAGAAAATCATGATTACGCCGTGAGCGGTAAATATCTGGTCGTAGTGGTGAGGTGGTAGGAACCCCTCACCGCCATCGGTAACCGAAGATATTGCGAGTTGAGTACGCATCATCAGTGCGTCAGCAAAGCCGCGCAGTAACATCACGATGGCAACCAGAATATACATTACACCGATTTTTTTATGGTCAACGCTGGTTAGCCATTCATTCCAAAGCCATTTCCATTTACCAAAATAAGTAAGCAGAGCAAGAACGGCGATGCCGCCAATGACGATCATCCCTACCGCGCCCATAATAATAGGTTCGTGGTAAGGAATCGCCTCAAGTGTTAATTTTCCTAACATTATTTATTCCTCGGCTCCAGAATGTGAGTGCTTGCTCATATCCATACCCATATATTGATTAATGATCTCGAGGTACAGGCCAGGTTTAACAGTCGAAAAGAATTGAACCGGATTATTCTCACTCGGCTTAGCCAACTGTTTGTAATCTTCCCACTGAAGTTGATCGGGAGACTGTCTTACTTTCTCAACCCATTTCTCAAAGTCTTCCTGAGAAGTGACTATGGCGTTGAATTTCATGCCTGAGAATCCGGCTCCGCTATAGTTAGCCGACATGCCCGGATAAACGCCTTTCTCATTCGCAATTAAGTGAACGATATTTTGCATTCCGGCCATCGCATAAATCTGGCTACCGAGGCGAGGGATAAAGAAGGAGTTCATTACATCATCGGAGGTCACTTTGAATTTGACTGGTACGTTCTCTGGGAAAGAGATTTCGTTAACCGTGGCAATACCAAGCTCCGGATAAATAAACAGCCATTTCCAGTTCATGGCGATGGCTTCAACCGTTATGGTTTTAGCATCACTCTGGATTGGCTGGCGAGGGTCGAGTTCCTGAGTACTTTTCCAGGTCAAGACGCCTAAAATAATAATGATGATGCAGGGAATACCCCAAACGACCATCTCAATTTTATTTGAGTGAGCCCAGTTCGGTGTATATTTTGCGTTTTTGTTTGATTCTCGATACTTCCATGCAAAATAGAAAGTCATGAAGATGACGGGGATAACGACAATCAGCATGAGAAAGGTGGCAGTTAATATCAGGGTTCTTTGTTCCATCCCGATCTGCCCTTTAGGATTCATCAGCGCCATATCACAACCGCTGAGTAGCAACCCAACGATAGCCAGAATGAGCAGCTTAGAAAACTTATTGTATTGTTTGAGACTCATTGAACAACCTCATGACAAAGTACAAAAGCGCTTTGTTATATTACGTGTGGGGGCAATTTTATGTAAAAGTTACAAATATGTAAATAACATTAATTTATTGTCAGTGAATAATGTGATCTCTTGGCGTAACTTTAAGAGGATGATGCATATAAACTAGAGAAAACAGAAACAATGCTCTATTAAACCCGAGGTTAGAGCATATTTTTTATCAAAAATAGTGAAAACTTTTTAGAAGCAGGTAAATGAAGTATTTTATTAACATTTGACAGATAGCCAACGGAGAATGGACCAAATACTCTTTTTATCTGGCCTTAAACCCACCGGCTGAGAGCGCCGAAACGGGAAGGCCAGATATTGATGCCGCGTAATCATTCACACCTTGTAATAATAGTCACACTCATGCTTAGTTTCGGGATGACTGTGCATAATGGCATGAATAGCATTGAGCAAAGGCGCCACAGCCTGTAAAGGCTGCAGTTCTAAAATGCGGCGCTCCCACTCATAGCCATCAATCTGCTCATCGCGCTTAATCAGAAAACCATATTTATTGACTGCTATCTGAAAGTTTTCTTCAATATGTTCATACTGAGCGCACTGGCAGCAGTGGACAACTAATATGCCTGAATGGGTCCGGGTAACGACAAATTCATTCATAGCCACCTCGATAAGAACCGTAAATTAAGGGTTCTTATATTAAGGTATAGCAAAAGAATGGTGATATGGATGCACATAACGCTATGAAGCAAAAAATTGTTGAGTCTGGAGCCGAACTATCGCTTGCTAACGTCGATCCGAATCCCTTAGTTTTTTGCCATCAGGCAGTTTGACGCTTGACTATCCTTGCGGTTATTAAGCCAAGCATTAGCGTAATTCCCGGCAACCAAACCCACAATAGCTCTGATTTAATCACGGCGATCCCCATCGGTTTAACATACTGACTTAATTGGAAAGGGGCGACTTTGATCACCTGTACCGGGGCGAAAAATCGCTCCTGAGACCAAGGCCAGAGCCAACCAACCCCCATTCCCCCGGTAGTTAAAGAATCAAGAACGCTGTGAGAAAGCAGGGATAGGGTTAAAAACCACCATATGCGCCAATAGCCGACGTTAAAATAACGCTGAAAGAGCAGGGCCAAGGTGGGCAATAAGAAAGCAAACAGCAATGAATGGGTAAAACCACGATGGCCAAATGCGTTTGCATAGGCAATGCCCAGTTTAAAGGATAGAACGTCAAGATCCGGCATGGTTGAAAAAACAATACCGGCAAATAATAGCGCAGGTGGTATGGTTTTTTTGCCAAGGCCTAGCCCGATACAGAGAGGGACTGCGGCATGAGTAATAATCGTCGGCATGATTAACGTCCTGTAAATAAAAAAGATAGCCCGAGGCAGAAACTAAAAATCAATAAGCAGCTCAAAGGATGCTGTCTCAGTGTGAAGATAAGATGAAGTCTTGCGGATTTATGACTATCCTGCTGTGCTATCTGGCTACGTCTCTGTAACTGACAGTGCGGCGGTTATCAATATTGACTGACACAATGAATTACAGATAGCGGTAAATAATAAACGGCGTTTTGCTTATCGGGCGAGTAAGATGTGCCAAGCTGTCACATCAGATTATAACTTCAGGTTATCGTTGGTATTTTTTTGGAGGTGCATTTAATGAAATGTTTGTCCCGTGCGGCAACGGCGCTGCTATTTCCCTGCCTGGTTAGCTTATTTATTTCACCGATAACGGCGTTGGCCAAATACGATCCGGCTAAAAATTATCAAGAAATTCCGGCTATCGTAAAACAGTTCCCGGTACCTAATGTTGATATGGGCACTCCGGCGCTGGTAAAGGATAAAACTGATTTCACCTCTCAAAAAGAGATGGAAACTTTCATTGATGAACTGAGTAAAAAATCCCCTTCATTACAAGTTCGTATTATTGGCCAGTCACAGCAGGGGCGTGATATTCCACTGCTGGTGTTTTCTGACTCCCACAGCCCCGCCTCGGCAGTATTGTTGAAAAATACTAAACCAACGGTGCTGATTATGGCTTTGCAACACGGCAATGAACCCGCATCCGGCGAAGCTGCTCTGGCCTATGCTAAAAGTTTAGCTGATGGTAAAGAGGGTAACGTGCTGTCACGGGTCAATGTGCTGATTATTCCACGGGCCAACCCTGATGGGGCTGAAAATTTCACCCGAGACTTGGCTAACGGTATTAATTTAAACCGTGACCACTTACTGTTAAGTACGCCTGAAAGCCGTGCGATTGCCGGTGTACTCAACCAATACCAACCGGATGTCGTTCTGGATAGTCACGAGTACAGCGTTGCTGGCCGTTGGGTTGAGAAATTCGGTGCGCTACAGCGCTATGATGCCATGCTGCAATACGCCACCACGGTCAATTTGCCGGCACGCTTAACTAAAATGAGCGATAAACCGTTTCGCGACAGCATTATCACGACCTTGGAAACCAGTGGTTTGAGCAATAGCTGGTACTTCACGACCGATAAGAATGATATGAAAGATAAAACCTTATCGATGGGGGGCATTGGTGCTGATACCTTCCGAAATATTGCCGGTTTACGTAATTCGGTCTCTTTTTTATTGGAAACCCGCGGCGTCGGGCTGGGCAAAGCCCACTTTGCCCGCCGGGTTTATACCCAGCTTATTTCTATGCAGGCACTGGTTAAAACGGCGGCTAAAAACAGTGAAGACCTGACGGCGATGGGGAAAGAGATTCGGGCCGATATCGCCCAACAGGCGGGACAAGGGGCGATAGTTGTTGAGGGTAAGGCGACGATAGAAAAACACACCATTTCGATGATTGATGCTAAAACGGCCGATGGTAAAAAGGTTGATACTGACTGGCGTTCTTCGCTAAGTATCGCGCCGGTTATCACGCGGTCTCGTCCGTACGCTTATGTTCTGGCACCGACTGAGAAAAAGGCGGCTAAGAAACTTCAGGAATTGGGCGTTGATGTTTACACCGTAAGCCAGCCAGTGACGATTAAAACTCAGCAATACAACCTACTGGAACGCAACGATGCCAATAAAAAAGATGTTACCGGCAGCGTGGGTAAGGCGGGTAACCAAATGATCGGCGTGAAAACCAGCCAGTCAGATAAAGAGCTGGAGCTGACTGAGGGCTATTATTATATTCCGTTAGAGCAACCGTTGGCTAACCTGATAATCGCGGCACTGGAACCAGAAACTCAAAGTAGCTTTATTGCCAATGGTATTTTAAGTTTGCCTGCGAAACCCAAAGCGGTCACTAAAAAGAAAGCCAAGGATAAAGCAAAAGCTGAGACCGTGTTACCGGTGTTGCCGCTGTATCGCGTTCAGGAGCGTCCGCAAGTTTCACTCGTTCTGATGCAGTAATTTTTGAGGTTTTGTTTAAATGCAGCACCGATAATCCTATTGGTTATCGGTGCTGTTTTAGCATGAAAACTACAATATTTCACCGCACTCATGGTTAGTCAGGCAGCCAGATATTGCGCATTTCTTTGGCAAAGGTCTCCAGACTTTTTGGCGGCTTGCCGGTAATGTCCTTCACTTCAGAAGTCAGGCGATCTTCGCAACCTCTGGAAACCAGCGTATCTAACATGGCGAGCGTTTTAGCGTATGGTTCACTCATGCCCAGATCGATTAATCGTCGTGAAAAATCCTCTTCGCTGAGCCTGATGTGTGAAACCGGGTGACCAATAGCACCGCCAATAATCTGGGCGACTTCAGCATAAGAGAGAGATTCCGGGCCGGTGATGATCACATCCCGATTAAGCGGCGTCGGATTTGTCAGTGCCGCATTGGCTACCGTAGCAATATCGTAGGTATCAACAAATGGAATGCGACCAAAAAAAGTCGCCGAGTAGATTCGGCCTTCATCCAAAATTGTCGACATATGAAACTCTTCAGAGAAATTTTGCATAAACCAGGTTGGCCGTAAAACGATCCACTCAGGCGCATGCTGCTTCAAATAGCGGTGTACCGCCCCCATCATCGGCCCGCCTTCTTCTAAAAGCGACGCGCTGAGCAACACAAATCGCCGAATTCCCCGATCTAATGCCAGATCGATAAATGGCTGCATAACCTCTAATGTGTCGGTTTCATTCGACGGAGCGACCAAATAGATAGCCTGAATGCCTTCAAGCATATCGGCATGGTTAGTTTTGTTATGCCAATCAAAACAGACGCCGGGATGCCCGTAAACTGAGGATCCTGAACGGGACGCTATCCGCGCCCGGCGACCTTCATTCTTGAGTTGAGATGCAATTCGACGGCCGGTTTTTCCGGTGCCTCCGGTAAGAAGAATCGTTGGGTTACCCATACAGCCTCCTTGATAACCGATACTGACCTTTGTCGCGCCAGCAGCAATAAATAGACTACGGTCGCCGTGATTTTGGCGATGATCCCTGATGTACGGTAATAACCGGAATATACCCGTGATACTTCAAGTTACAGATATTTAGGGTATAGATTGTTGCTTAAGATAAATTCACTTGCCGATTAACGCCGTTACACTTGAATTCGACGATGTTTACGCCGGAATCAATGATTTCTAGCCCGCTCTCCCGGCTATTAATCAAATCTGATGCTCTCTTAAACTTAGCAGGGAATGGCTAAAAATCGACCGTTTCATTATTTTGAAACAGTTAATTTATATTTAATGACCACACTGTCGCAAAATGAAGAAATTGATAGGGAAAATAAGAATAAGGCCATAGAAAAGAATAAAGGCCCGGCTGATTGTGATTCAGTCGGGCCAGAGGGTTTGGTCAGGCGGGGTTAATTATCAATTAATTCAAGGCCGGCAACTCGCTTCCAATAGCCGTTACAGTCAGCCTGATTTTGTAATAACAGCGGAGCCTGACCCTGCTCATTACTCCTGAATGAGGTGACTAAATCAATAGTTTCATGGCCCTGAGGAGATAGCCGAACGATATCAACCAGCCCGTTCATTTCAGTTAAATTATTGCCCAGGTTATAGCAATAGCCACTCTGGGTTTGAATACCGTTGAGAACGAATACCTGCTGGTTCTCCTGAGAAATGACATTGCGTCCGATAGGGTAATGAATGCAGCAGGTCTCACAATCATCTTTTGGCCGATCTTCTGAGCGGGCAGTAAAGCAGCGGGCCGAGTAAGCCAGCGGTAAGTTGCCATAGCTGAAAATTTCGACTTCAAATTTATGGCGAATATCGAGTTCTTCACACTGCTTGAGCAAATTGATCAGCCAGTCCCGGGATAGCTCAACCGGCATACACCAGCGCGACATACCCTGCTTGTAAAGGGATCTCAACGCATAGGCGTTGTAACAGTTAAGTGCCGGACCGGCGACAAACGGCAAATTGCGCTCAGCGGCCATATTTACCGCCCCTAGGTCATTAGCTTCTATCAGAAACTCGCCATTCTCGACATAGCGCTTAAGTTCGGTGAGTTCCGACGGCGCCTGAAGCAGGGCCAACGTTGATATCACGACCTGTTTGCCTGACTGTGCCACCGTTCTGGCTAACTCCAGCCAGTCATTAACCTTCATTTCCCGCCGTTTGCTACAAACGGCTTCACCCAGATAGATAATATCTGCGCTGCTTTCCATCGCCGCATGATAAAAAGCTTCGGTATCGTTTTTTGGCCAATAGTACAGCAGCGGGCCCAGTGAATATTTCATAGTTTCTCCGGCTTACTGCCACTTACGATGATAAGCGCCAAGGGTGGTTTGAGTTCCTTCAGACATCGAGCCTAAAGTGTCCATCCAGGCTTTATCGACGGCAAAATTTTGTGGATCGGCCAGACAACGGTCAATAGCCTGACGCCATACTTTAGCAACCTGACTGACATAGGCCGGACTCCGCTGGCGGCCTTCAATTTTCACCGATGCAATATTTGCTGCGAGCAAGTCAGGCAATAACTCCAGCGTATTCAGGCTAGTGGGTTCTTCCAGTGCATGATACAGCTCGCCGTCTACCCGATATCGACCTTTGCATAGGGTCGGGTAGCCAGCGTTTTCACCCTCTTTATAGCGATCGATTAAAACGTCATTCAGGCGAGACTCCAGCCCCTCTGGCGTTTGTTGCCAGCGGACAAATTTCGCCGGTGAACAGGCGCCAACGGTATTGGGTGACTCGCCGGTCAGGTAAGAGGATAAATAGCAACGCCCTTCAGCCATGATACACAGGCTACCGAAAGCAAATACTTCCAGCGGTACCGGACTGGTTCGGGCTAGCTGCTTAACCTGATGCATGGATAGCACGCGTGGCAAAACGACCCGGGAAACGTCAAAGTTACGTTGATAAAAACGAATCGCTTCTTCATTGGTGGCCGATGCCTGAACGGAAACGTGGCGCTCCAGGTCGGGATAGCGTTCTGAGGCATATTCCAGCATCGCGATATCGGCCAAAATCAGCGCGTCAGCCCCTAAATCAGCGGCTAAATCAACCGCCCGTTGCCAACGAACGTAACCGTCAGGATGAGCAAAGGTGTTAATTGCTATATGCAATTTTCGCTTATGGCGGTGCACATAGCTGACCGCTTCTTCCAGCTTTTTGTCAGTGAAGTTGAGTCCGGCAAAGTGGCGGGCATTAGTATCATCTTTAAAGCCGATATATACCGCATCGGCGCCGTTATCTACCGCGGCTTTTAGTGCCGGTAAGTTTCCGGCCGGGCAAAGCAGTTCCATCGATTATTCCTGCAAGAGAAAAGAGTTATCACCGTAAAGCCATGAATAACTCTCTGGTATGAAGGGCACGTGTGTTTCATGGGCTCATTGTAATTAACCTTTTGATAACGATTTTTGATTTGGGGCAGTTTATTGCTGATTGGCCGAAAAGGCCGGACATTGAATGACATACACATCACGCTTAATGCCTGCTTTATCCCACCACAGGTGACCTCTATCGACAAATTGATAATTTTTTGACCTGACTCGATGATCTTGAGCGTTGTTGTGGCAAAATAGCGAGAATATTTGTTTATCAGGAGTCAGAGCCAGTGTTAGAACAACTGAGAGCTCGTTTAGTCCGTCAGGGGCCGTCCCTTTTACGCTTGCCAATAAAGTTCACCCCTTTTGCATTGCAAAAGCAGGTTCTGCAGCAGTTACTCGGCTGGCAGTTTCGTCACGCTCTGGCCGAAGGGGATTTAGACTTTTTAGAAGGCCGCTGGCTGAAAGTAGAAGTTCGCGATCTGGCGTTGCGCTGGTTTGTAACGGTACGGGAAGGCATTCTGCTGGTGAGTGATAACCAACAAGAAGATGTCAGCTTTAGCGGAGATGCTAACGACCTGATTCTGATTGCGGCCCGTAAACAAGACCCCGATACGTTATTTTTTCAGCGTCGTTTAGTTATCGAAGGCGATACGGAACTGGGGCTGTATGTTAAAAATCTGATGGATGCGGTTGAGCTGGAAAATATGCCAGCCCCGCTACGTATCGGTTTACATCAGTTAGCTGATTTTATTGAAGCCGGTTTGAAAGAGGGCGGCGAAGCTACTTCGCACGCACCGGCATCGTGTTAATTCGCGTAGAAATACCCGTTGATGCGGCCGGTATAGCTAAACTGCTGAGAAAAGTGTTTGGCGGTAACGACGAAGCCGATTTAATTCAGCAACTGCGAGAAGACGGGCTTATTACCCTTGGCGTAGTAGCAACTGACGATCATGGCGGAATTATTGGCTATGCTGCTTTTAGTCCGGTGATGGTTAACGGTGAAGATCGCCAATGGGTTGGCTTAGCACCGCTGGCCGTTGCTGAAAAGTATCAGGGGCAAGGCATTGGAAAAGCGCTGGTATATGAAGGGTTAGATACCCTGAATGAGTTCAGCTATTGTGCAGTAGCCGTATTGGGCGATCCGGGCTATTACGCTCCTTTTGGCTTTAAACCGGCAGTTGATTTTAATCTTCACTGCAAATGGCCGGGTTCGGAATCAGCTTTCCAAATATATTTATTGGCTGATGATGCACTAAATGATATTTCGGGGCTGGTGGAATACTCGGCTCCATTCGATCGGCTTCCTGAGTGACTTTAGGGTCACTATCACCTTAAGAAAAGAGTTTATCGTGAGCAAAATAGGGACATTTATTCACTCAGTTATCGTCGGCTTGTTGCTGCTTGGCTGCCAGTCTGTTGCACAGGCAGGTGCTCCGGGCCCCTATCGGTTAGTTTTTATGGATATATCCGAGCTACCCTATCAGGACGGCCAAAAGCTGGCGATAGAGCTGCGGAAAATGGATAAGTTGTCTGAGGTACAAAAAGATAGCTGCTTTATGTGCAACGGTGCCAAGGATAATGATGAGATTGATTTTATCTATCTTTATTCTGTCCCCGTCGGGCTCTCGGTTGATGATTTACGTAAAGCAGTTAACGGCGATGACGATGCCAAACGCAGAATGCAGACGGTGTTAAATCAGTTTGCCGATGCCCAAGGCGCAAATGTTGATGGCCTGCTGATTTACTTACATCAGGAAGGCAAAGTCACTATTTATACCATGGACAGAGAAATTGGCTCTAAGCTGAAAGCCGAGACTAAGCCGGTGAAAACCCGCCTGCTACATTCCAGCCTTGATACGTTATTAGAGAAAGCGGCTGGTAAGCTAAACCGGCCAGTGTAGCTATTATTTGCAAAGGGACGGAAGGTTGTTCCGTTCCTTACTCTATGACCACCATCAGATCGTTAGCGGTAAAATCTGATCGAGAACAATCCTTTCTTTATCCGCTTTTGTCAGCCGCTTAATTTTATATTCCAGCTTTAGGGCTTCAGAATGTCCGCCGACTTTGCACTGATAAACCAGCGTTAACGGACCAGCTCCGCGTAAAGCTTTTGCTCCCTTACCTGACTGATGTTGCTTAAAACGGCGCTCAATACTGGTGGTTATTCCGGTGTATAGCCGGTTATCTGCCGCACGCAGTATGTATAGATACCATACCGTACTGATTTCAGTCGGCTGAATTGAGTGACTATTCACAACTTCTCTTCTTCCAATCGTGTTTATCCCTGCAAAGAGCGATCGCCAAGATATGTTGGCTGGGTGTACTTTCAGACGTTTGATCTATTCTATCAACAATCATCAACGGAACGATACAGATTGATAAATACCTTGGCGTATTGCCTGTTTTATTGCGAGACAGGAGTATTAAATCATATATATATTGTGAAATAAGATTTTTTAAGATGAATGTCAGAATGTAACTATATCTGATTTATATAAATAAACTGCATTTTTAATCTCAGATAAAATTATAATTTCATATTTAGTTTCTTATTGTTGCTTTATATCTTAATTTTCCTTTTTTGTATATTTAATGACCCTCTTTTCATTAGGTTTTTATTATTGTTTTTATTTTAAATGTATTTATATAATGATTTCGCTGGATATGATTTCCGGTGAGATTAGTTGGAACTATATTATTTATTATATAAGGAGATTTATATGAAAGAAGTAGCAATGAGCCAAGGTAAAAAAGTAGTTGGCGGCTGTTTTATTCTGAATATTATTTTTGGCTGCTGTAAGCCACGTCCTAAACCACCTTGTGGCGGCGGTGGCGGTACTCCTACTCCTGCCCGTGCCCGTGGCTAATTAGTCTGATATTTGATGCGTTCAACTAGTCTAGATGAATGCATCATAATATCTTACTATTTCTTATAAAACTTAAACCTGATTTCATATGAAATGGGTTATTAAGTTTTAATTTAAATAGCCCCCTCTGACTTTTAATGAAATATATTAATTGTAGATGTTATTTCAATAACATTAAGAGCGATTTATTTTTTAAGTTATGAGGGGGCTTTATTATTAAGTTAAATGGATTTTTAAATAAAACGGAAAAATGCAATTACCTTATCTTGGTTCTATTAAAAACGTAACACAGGTTCCCGTTATTCTTCAGCATGAATATACTGAGTGTGGATTAGCCTGTATTGCGATGGTAATGGGTGCTTATGGGCGTCATACCTCTTTGGCCGAGTTACGACGGCTTTATGCTGTATCGCTTGAGGGCGGCACCTCTATTGCAGATCTCGCCGAGTTTGCTTCAAAAAATGGTATGAGCAATCGCCTGCTATGTGGAAAGGTAGAAGAGCTGGAGCAGCTCTCTTTTCCGGTAATTGCTTTTTGGCGTAATACTCACTTTGTGGTTATCGTTAAAGCCAATAAGTCCGGTATCGTGGTTCACGATCCTGAACTTGGTGAGCGTCGCTACACTTACGCCGAGGCTGAAGAGTATTTTTCTAACTACGTATTGGAACTGCGTCCGGCTGAGGGTTTTCAGACCAACTCGCTTAAGCAAAGTGGTGGTCTAAGTCTAAATAACTTAATTCATCGGGTCACCGATCATGGCAAAAATCAGCTTTTGCTATTGGTCTTAGCCATTTTCAGCATGCTATTGATGCTTGCGATTCCTTCGTATGTCCAACTGGTTGTCGATCAGGCAATACAAAAGAATGATTTTGATTTAGTTATATTGCTAACCGGGATCTTTTTTCTGGTATTCAGCTTTCAGGTTATTTCTGACCTATTCAAAGGGTTGCTTGAGGTTATCGCCAGAAGTTTTAGCTATGACGAATTAACTCAGGCCGCGTGGCGACATAAGTTAAATCTTGGTTTGAGCTATTTCCAGCGGCGCTCTGTCAGTAGCGTCTTGGCGATTGATAAATCGCTGGAAGCCTGTGCTGAATTTATCAGTAACGGAAATCTTAAAATGCTGGTCTCTGCCACGATGGCGGTGATTAGCATGGTTTGTATGTTTATTTATAACCCGACCATGGCGATATGTACCTGTGGATTAATGACGTTATTCTTTATTGTGCGTTTTACCTTAATTAATCCCTATCAACGGGCTGTCGATCGGGAAATTGCAGAAGCCTCACGTTATCAGTCGCTGTTAGTCGAAACCCATTCCGGCATGCCTTATATCAAATCAAATGCGCTGGAAAACGACCGTAATCAGGTACTGGATATTGGCATGCGTGCTTACATAAATGCCAATATGCAAAAAGATCTTCTGATAGCTAAATTTGATGCGGTATCTAAGATGATCGTTAATGCTGAACAACTGCTGGTGGTTTGCTTAGGTGCATGGATGGTTATTCAGGGCGAACTGTCCGTTGGTATGTTGTATGCCTATCTTGCTTATAAACAATACTTTTCTGACAGTACAGTAGATGTTGCTCAACAGCTACTTCACCGTTCCGCATTAAAAGCGCCGCTGGATCGGATCTCTGACCTGATGGTGACGCCGGAAGAACGAGAGTCGTTCGGTCACCTAAAGTGCCCTGATAATGTGAACGAAATTTGTATTGAGAACTTGCTGTTTGCCTATCCGGAAAAGCAGCCGGTAATTAACAGTATAAATTTACTCTGGCGAAGAGAAGAAGAAATGGTACTGGTTGGTGATAGCGGTGCCGGTAAAACCACGTTACTACGTTTACTTAACGGTATGATAAAGGCCGACAGCGGTGATATCCGGTTTAACAACATTTCTCTTAATAATATAGAACCTTCTAACCTGCGTGAGCATATCCGTATTATTCATGCCGATGAAATCCTGTTTACCGGTAGCGTGATGCAAAACGTTTCAGGATTTCGCGTTCAGGCAGATTTGCAGCGGGTAAAGGAGGTTTGTCGAATAGCCGAGATCGACGGCGTGGTCGAGGAACTGGTTCACGGCTATGAAACCAGCATTATGCCGGGAGACTCATTTTTATCAGCCGGGGAAAAACAGCGCCTTATTCTGGCCAGAGCCTTATATCAACAGCCCGACTTTTTATTGTGTGATGAACTAACGGCTAATATGGATGCCGGTACGGCTCAGCGGGTACTTGCTAATTTACGCGCTTTGGATCTTGGTCTGATGTTTATTACCCATACCCCACAGCTGATATATCAATCAGGGAAAATGATGCTGCTTAAGCAGGGGAAAATAAGTCAGGTTGAAGACCCGTTAGCCTATTGTAATCAAGTATCAGAATAATTTATCAGGCCAATCATCTGACTGATGTCATTAAGGGAGAGATATGTCAGTAGAAAATCAAAAGGACTTATTACCCGATCCGGTTGAGGTTGGTCTGTCGCCTCGTAATGTTGCTAAATTTTATTCGGTAAATATGGTGACCACCCGCTGGATTGCCAGCTTATTGCTGGCTGCCATAGCCAGCTTTTTCCTATTTTCTATCTTATTCAAATTCAATGAGAGCGTGGCGGCGAAAGGCATACTTATTAGTCCTCAGGGTGATATACAAATTAAATCCCCGGAGTCAGGCTCTATTATTGATTTTGCCGTTATTCCGGGAGCTAAAGTTGAAGCCAACGGCGTGTTGTTCTGGGTTTCAAAAGATCGCGGTAGTATTGGTTCAACGTCGGTTAGTCAGTTTAATAATAAGACCCTTACGCAAGAGGCTGAAAGAGTAAAAGAGCGCATTAGTTTGCTAAAGGAGCTGCAGGTAAAGCGAGAAAAACTGTTTACCGAACAGCTTGAAACCTATAACCGTACCGAACAAACGCTGAATAAAAAAATTGAACAAATAAAAATTCTGTCGGCCAACGCTCAGCGTAAATATGCCGCTACTAAACAGCTAGCTGATAAAGATCTGGTATCGCGGACCTCTTTAGATGAGGCTCAGTCTGAAGTGATGAATCAGGCATTAAACGAAAAAATTGAGCAATCCAATATTCTGGAACTGGCTAATCGCCGCAGTTCGGCGGAAAGTGAACACTCGCTTAATCGCAGTAATATCGATGATGAACTGTTCCGGTTGTATAACCGAACTAATGAAATTGCCCGTCAGCTATTAGTTGATGGTAGCGACAGAGTTGCGGTGCTTGCACCTCATTCCGGGACCGTAGTGGCAATTAATCTACCCCAGGGGCGGGCAATTGATGCCAATCTGGAAACCGTGATGGTCGTGCGCAGAGCGGAGTCTGAGCTGATGCATGCCTACTTATATATTCCAGTTACCGGTATGGGAACCATTGAAAAAGGAACTGAGGTCAAACTGCGTTTTGACGCTTTTCCGGTTGATAAATACGGCACGATATCGGCGAAGCTGGATATTATGCATCCGATAAGTATCGATTCTAATGCGATACTTATCGGCGATCGCAATGAAAAAGAGAACTACTATCTGGCTCGCTTAACCATTCCAAACTACTTTGTCGATAATGCCGGTATCCGGCACCCTTTACTGGGAGGAATGACGTTGAGTGCTGATTTAACGGTAGACCGTAAGCCACTAATTATGCTGTTACTCACCCCGCTAGAACGCGTTCGCCAACGATTTTTCTGATTTACCGTTCAGTGAGTGCCGAGCTTTGATATCAGCCAAGAGTGAGACATTCAGTATGTGGTGACGTACCTATGGCTGGTATTTTATGTTAACTTAGCATCGTTTTCCTACCCTTTATCCGGGATGCTGACTGTGACCGACGATGCTCAGGCCGTTACCGCTATTTGTCGCTATCTGGCTAAGAACCATGTGCTGACGTTATGCTCGACTGCAGAGCAGGACTTATGGTGTGCCAGCTGTTTCTATCTGTTCGATCCGGAGCAGATGGGATTTATCATCATGTCAGAAACTCACACCCGGCACAGTAAAATGGCGTTGGCCAATCCGATAGTGGCAGGTACGGTCACCGCTCAGATTAAAAATGTAGCCCTGATTCAGGGCATTCAGTTTCGCGGACGGTTAACGTTGCTGGAAGGAGAAGCCGCTGCGTTAGCAACGCGTCAGTACACCCAGCGTTTTCCGGTAGCTAAACTGGTTTCTGCACCGGTCTGGCTATTAGCGTTGGATGAACTAAAGATGACTGATAATAAGCTGGGGTTTGGTAAGAAGTTTTACTGGCAGCGTAGCGGCGGTTAGGGCTAAAGCTTTTCTGTTGTACCAACGCCCTTATCGCTATCCTTATTTTTTTATTGTAAAACAGAGAACAAATAAGGGTGATTTAATGATGTATAGGTTCTGAGTAAGATAGGACGCTTGATTCTCTGGTTTAACGTAATTTATGCACTATCTGATTACTGCTTCCACGCCATACCAACGCCGGATCGGCCAGCGCCTGAACAAACTTGCCGTCAATCAGTACGTTAATTAAATCTACAACGTCTTGCTGCTCAGGCGTCAGTTCCGACAGTAAATAACCGGTCCACATCCAAATATCCTTACCTTCACACTCAGCATTAACCCGTTTAACCAACTTAAGTACCTCAGGCACGTTCTGCGGATGTAAAGGATCGCCGCCGGACAGGGTCAGACCCTGGCGAGGTATTTTAGTGTCATTAAGATCGGCAATAATCTGATTTTCCATCTCTTGTGTAAACAGCACGCCGGAATTCAACCGCCAGGTGCTTTTGTTATAACAGCCGGGGCATTGATGAACACAGCCTGAAACAAACAGCGTACACCGGGTTCCGGGGCCATTAACCACATCGATGGGATAGTATTGATGGATATTCATAGATGATAATTTTATCCGTTCTCGACCCCTTATTCCGGCCGGAACCGGAATAAGGGTTAATCAAGTAAAGGAAGACGAAAAAATTTTAGCCTAACTGCCCGTTTCCTAAGTGCTTAATTCTACGCTTAACTTCCTCTTGCTTACCGGCATTAAACGGGCGGGCATCGGGGCTACCTAAGTAGCCGCAGACCCGGCGAGTCACCGATACTTTAGCCGAATCATGGTTGCCACATTTCGGGCAGGTAAAGCCTTTGCTGGTACACTCAAACTCACCGGAATATCCACATTCATAGCACTCATCAATCGGCGTATTGGTTCCGTAGTAAGGCACCCGGCTATAGCTATAATCCCAGACGTCTTCTAATGCTTTCAGATTATGCTGAAGGTTTGGATATTCGCCGTAACAAATAAAGCCGCCGTTAGCCAGTGGCGGATACGGTGCTTCAAAGTCCAGTTTGTCGTACGGGTTTACTTTCTTCTCTACATCGAGATGGAAGCTATTGGTGTAGTAGCCTTTGTCGGTTACGTCATCAATAACACCGAACTCAGCGGTATCCAGGCGGCAGAAGCGATCGCACAGGTTTTCACTTGGCGTGCTATATAGGCTGAATCCGTAGCCGGTTTCATTTTTCCACTGCTCAGTAGCTTGTTTCAGCCGTTTTACAATAGCCACGCCTTTTTCACGCAGCATTTCACTATCGTATGGATGAACTGAATTGCCAAACAGGGCATTGACCGTTTCATGAATGCCAATATAGCCTAATGAAATTGAGGCTCTGCCGTTCTTAAAGATATCAGCAATATTATCATCGGCTTTCAGGCGAACGCCGCAGGCACCTTCCATATACAGGATGGGGGCAACTCGGGCTTTAATACCTTCAAGGCGAGCAATTCTGGTCATCAGCGCTTTCTTACACAGAATCAAACGCTGCTCCAGAATTTCCCAGAAGCGAGACTCATCGCCTTTAGCCTGAAGCGCAATGCGCGGCAGGTTCAGGCTGATAACGCCGATATTGTTACGGCCATCGTGAACCTGCTGACCTTCTTCTTCATATACGCCCAGAAAGCTACGACAGCCCATCGGAGTTTTAAATGATCCGGTGACTTTTACCACTTGGTCATAGTTAAGAATATCAGGATACATCCGCTTAGAGGCGCACTCTAAGGCCAGTTGCTTAATATCGTAGTTAGCATCGCCAAACTTATGGTTTAAACCGTCTTTAATGGCGAACACCAGCTTAGGGAATACCGCGGTTTTATGGTTTTTACCTAAACCGGCAATGCGGTTTTTAAGAATTGACTGTTGGATCAGACGGGATTCCCAGCTGGTTCCCAGACCAAAACCAAAGGTAACAAACGGAGTTTGTCCGTTAGCGGTATGCAGAGTATTAACTTCGTATTCCAAAGACTGGAAGGCGTCGTAGCACTCTTTTTCCGTTCTGGATTTTGCATACTGTTCGGCGTTCGGAATATCCCACTCGATAGCGATTTTCTTATGTTTGTTATAGCTCTCGGTAACGAACGGGGCCAGAATTTCATCGATACGGTTAATGGTGGTTCCGCCATAAATATGGCTGGCAACCTGGGCAATAATTTGTGCAGACACCGCGGTAGCGGTTGAAATGGACTTAGGTCGTTCAATCTCGGCATTACCCATTTTGAATCCGTTGGTTAACATGCCGTTTAGATCGATCAACATACAGTTAAACATTGGGAAGAACGGGGCATAGTCCAGATCGTGATAGTGAATCTCACCGCGTTCATGGGCCAGAACGATATCACGAGGTAACAAATGCTGTTTAGCGTAGTGTTTAGCCACAATACCGGCTAACAGATCCCGCTGGGTAGGGATAACTTTGCTGTCTTTATTGGCATTTTCGTTTAATAACGCGATATTGCTTTGTTCAACCAAGCCTTGAATATCCTGATTTAGCTTACCGCGTTTCTCACGGGATAAATCGCGGTCGTGGCGATATTCAATATAAGTACGGGCCAGCTTTTTGTAGTCACCGCTCATCAGTTGGTTTTCAACCGCCTGCTGAATTTCGTTGATATCTACCGCGTCACGGTCAGCCATCAGTTGAGTTACCGATCGCGCTACGCTTGCGCAATAGTCTTCATCATAGATATCGGCCGCTTTAGCAGCACGCTGAATGGCTTCTTTAATACGTACCTCATCATAAGGTACTTTGCAGCCATCACGCTTAATCACAACTGGTTTCACAACAGGCTCCTTGACTAGCTTACTGTTTAGTCTTCTTTATTCGTAGTTATCCACAAGATGACCCTGAAACAGTGGGTATTATCTTGTGGATGAAATGTGGATAAATACTATATATGGGTGTGTTTTATGCTTGGTGCACTATATATTGTATTTCTCGCAAAGAAAAGCGAGTTTATTTGACGAAGGACAAGGATTTGGTAAGTTGACTATTCTTCGCGCTAAAACGGATGAAAAAAGAGGTTTTCAGCGTTTTTTTTGTCCTGAATTGAGAGAAAATAAGGAATAATTTTGTAAAGATGATTTGGCATTAGGGATTTTATCAAATTTAACTGACTCATTATTAACCGGAGTTTTGAGCACGATTAATTAGCGAACCATATTTTCAAAAATGTTGGGGATATTTATCCGTGATCATCGTGGATAAAGCTGTATAATTCCCGACCTGCCGGAAGACCGGCCTCCGAATAACGTGTTAATGAGTTTTCCTATGAGTACCAGCATTAGTCTGATTCAGCCTGAACGCGATCTGTTTTCTTACACCCCTTACTGGGCCGAATGTTTCGGCACAGCGCCTTTCCTGCCGATGTCTCGTGAAGAGATGGATATTTTAGGTTGGGACAGCTGCGACATTATTGTCGTTACCGGCGATGCATATGTTGACCACCCAAGTTTTGGGATGGCGATCGTCGGCCGCATGCTGGAGGCTCAGGGATTTCGCGTGGGTATTATTGCCCAACCAGACTGGACCAATAAAGATGACTTTATGCGCCTGGGCAAACCCAATCTGTTTTTTGGCGTAACCGCCGGCAATATGGATTCAATGATTAACCGTTATACCGCCGATCGGCGTATGCGTCATGATGATGCCTATACGCCGGATAATATTGGTGGCAAGCGGCCTGACCGGGCGACGCTGGTTTATAGCCAGCGCTGTAAAGAAGCATTTAAAGAGGTGCCGGTGATTCTCGGCGGTATTGAAGCCAGCCTGCGTCGTATTGCCCATTATGATTACTGGTCTGATACCGTTCGCCGTTCGGTTTTAGTCGATTCTAAAGCGGACATGCTGATTTACGGTAACGGCGAGCGGCCGTTAGTGGAGCTGGCCCATCGTTTAGCCAATGGCGAAACCATTGCTGAAATTCAGGATATTCGTAACACCGCCGTGATGCGTAAAGGCCCGTTACCGGGCTGGGCGGGCGTTGATTCGACCCGCTTAGATAAACCGGGGCGTATCGATCCTATTCCTCATCCTTACGGTGATGATTTACCCTGCGTAGATGAAAACAGTAAATTCTCGATTGAGAAGCAGCCCGTCGCTAAAGAAGTTGTGGTTCAGCCCGCAAAGCCGAAGCCTTGGGAAAAGACCTACGTTTTACTGCCGTCTTATGAAAAGGTAAAGGCTGATAAAGTGATGTACGCCCATGCTTCGCGCATTCTGCATCACGAAACCAACCCCGGCTGTGCCAGAGCATTATTACAAAAGCATGGCGATCGGTTTATTTGGATCAATCCGCCGGCTATCCCACTGTCTACGGAAGAGATGGACAGCGTATTTGGGCTGCCTTACCAGCGGGTACCGCACCCAGCGTATAAAGGTTCTCGTTTACCCGCATACGAGATGATCCGCTTCTCGATTAATATTATGCGTGGCTGTTACGGCGGTTGCTCTTTCTGTTCTATTACTGAGCATGAAGGGCGAATTATTCAAAGCCGTTCAGAAGATTCAATTATTCGTGAAATTGAAGAGATTCGTGACAGCGTGCCCGGTTTTACTGGCATTATCTCCGATCTTGGCGGACCAACGGCCAATATGTATATGTTGCGCTGTCAATCACCGCGTGCCGAGCAGACCTGCCGGCGGGCTTCCTGTGTCTATCCTGAAATATGTCAGCATATGGACACTAACCACGAGCCAACCATTAAGCTTTATCGTCGGGCCCGGGATTTAAAGGGAATTAAGAAAATTTTGATCGCTTCCGGCGTTCGTTACGATCTGGCGGTGCAGGATCCTCGGTATATTAAGGAACTGGCAACTCACCACGTTGGTGGCTACCTGAAAATAGCCCCGGAACATACTGAAAACGGTCCGCTATCAAAAATGATGAAGCCGGGAATGGGCAGCTATGACCGTTTTAAAGAGCTATTTGATACCTATTCTAAGCAGGCTGGCAAAGAGCAGTATCTGATTCCTTATTTTATCTCTGCCCATCCGGGGACTGAGGATGAAGATATGGTTAATCTGGCTCTATGGCTAAAGAAACATCGATTCCGTCTCGATCAGGTACAGAATTTCTATCCGTCTCCTTTGGCCAATTCAACCACCATGTATTACACCGGAAAAAATCCACTGGCGAAGGTAGATTACAAAAGTGAAGAGGTTGCCATACCGAAAGGCGATCGTCAGCGCCGGTTGCAAAAAGCCTTATTGCGTTATCACGATCCGGCTAACTGGCCGATGATTCGTAGTGCGCTGGAAGAGATGGGATTAAAACATCTGATTGGTAGCCGCCGAGAGTGCTTGGTGCCTGCTCCGACGATTGAAGAGCAAAGAGCGGCTAAGCGTAGTTTACGTAATACCCGCCCGGCAATGACTAAGCATACTGATATTGAGCAGCAGCGAGATCCCGGTAAAGGCAGTAAGCCAACGGCTAAACCCAATAGAAATGGACCCAAAGCTGATAATAAGGCAGGGCATAGCGAACGGATATCTTCTTCTTCGCGTTCGCCTAAAACAGCAAAGGCTAATGGGGCTAGTGGAATAAAGGGTAAAAGCAGAACGCGTTAGAATTAAAATTATCAATTAGTGTATATCATTGTCACTTCCTTTTTTTCACTTGAGACTCTTTAAGAGTCTCAAGTGAAATGCTACTTAAACCTCATTTATCCATATTTACTGATAATACATATCTCAAGTCATTATAATAACTTTTTTACTATCATTCCATTCACTGTTTTAATATTGAATAAGGGTTTTAATGAATTCATTAGGTATTAAGCATCCACTGTTTCCCAAGCGTGTTTTTATGCTTGGCTAATACTATTCAATAATTTTAATATAGTATGCTATTACCGATGATTTATTTTTACAATATGGTTTGAAAGTGTTTTTATTTAGTATTTTATTTTATTTTTTTTGAAAGATAAAGCTTTAGCAACTCATTAAATGATTGATTTCTTCCTTTTTTTAGCAAATTATTCTTCTAGGCCTCCTCTATAGTTGCTCATAAAAGGCTATTTATTTGATTTAGATCACATTTTTAGCTAAATATTTGTTTTTTAAGTATCTTAATGAAATTTAAGGTTTTTGTTGCATTTTTGGCCAATTGGATTTTTTTCCATATTGTCTATTCTTCTATATTAACTGCCAATGACTGATAAATTTGTTTTTAATTGACAGTGTTTGGCGTTTTTCAATGTCTATTGAGATTAATTAAGAATAAATAAGGTATTTAAAATTAGCTACATAAGAATGTTTGACATATTTCAGCACAACTGGTTATATAGCGACTGCCTAAGGTTATTTCTTAACGGTATATTAAAATTAAGACTTGCTACTAGTTATGTAATAAATCCATATCACTATTTATGGACTGAAACGCATGAGTCCGATATGCCAGATATGAAGTCGCTATGTCAAAATTATTTGTAATGTACGTTTTAGTACAGGGAGTTAATGTGATTTATATTTATCAAAAACCTCACGTCTTTCTGTCTCTTATTCGTTTTTAGTTAGTCTGCATTTTCATTGAATATATCAAAGCATACCGTTATTGATGGTAGGGATGATTAAATATCAGTGGTTGTTTTTTTGTGATTTTATGGTTTAGGTTTTGTCATATAAGGGATATATAGACCTATGAATATGAGATTTAAGTTAGAGAATGACGTAGAGTTTTCACCTTCAGAACGGTGCCTGATCGGTGCAGATGGAACGGTTCTCGAGCTGACTGAAAACAGTCTCCGTTTTCTTATCTTATTGCTTAACGGAGTGACTGAAAAAGAGAAGCTCATTCATCAGGTATGGAAAGAACAAAGCGGTGCCATTAGTGAAAGTAGCTATTATGGTCAACTGTATGCTCTGCGTAAGGCATTTTCTCAGGTGGGTTTAAGGGAGACGTTAATTCGAACTATTCCGAGAAAAGGGGCTCAATACGTAGGGAAGGTAACTAAGATAGCGACTGAAAAGCCTGACACCACGCCGGAAAAGGTATTACATTCTTCAGCTCAGCCTGAACCTGAATCGGTTACTCCACTCATTCAACATCGCGAAGACGCGCCTGTTGCGATAACTGAAAAAAGAGAAAATGAGAGGTTGCCTAAACCCGCCACTCTATTCTCCGATCGGCGATGGAACTTCCTGGTATCGCTACTCGCGGTGGTTGCTGTCTGCTGGCTAAGTACGCTATCAGTCCTGATTATTTATATTTTACTTCGGTCATATATGTAGATAATAAGGTGAGAATATTAGTTAAAGTAATTTATTAAGAATGTATCAGATTAATTGAGAGTGAAAGAATAGAATACTCAAACTTGAATGTGATTAAATTTGTCTCGTTATCTTCTGGTAACCGAAAATCGAAAAATACTATTTTTTTCTTCAGCTAATTTTTGTCTGTTAGATAAATGGATTTATATTTTCAGTTTGCTTTACAGGGGTAACTTTAATTTTCGCTACTTTAATAGTTGGCGGGTAATAAGTTAATAGGCAAATATAAATACACTCAACAATACTGATTGTGAGTATTTTTTCATAAAGGAATTAGATATGTTTAATATGATGACTAAAGGTTATATCGCTGCTTCTTTACGCATTGAGAGCTTCTTAAAAGATCAACGCGGTATTACTGCCATCGAATACGCATTAATCGGTGTTGCTGTAGCATCACTATTAGCAGTTGTTCTGGGTAATGGTTCTGGTAGTGGCTTCCTGTTCGAACTGAAGAAAGCATTTGAGAAGATTGCATCTTCAATTAATGCGGTTGTTGCTGGCAGCTAATTGTCAGAATTATCTGATGCTGTCTATAGAGGCGCAGAGATTATATTTATGAACTGACACTCATTTTATGGGCCATCGGATTCTATTAAAGTGCTTGGAGATTAGAAATTCTAAGCACTTTAACTTTCATAACAAGGAATGTAATGACAACTTTAATGAATGGCATTTATTTAATAATGCTAATAATGCTTTTATGGATAACCTATACTGATATTCGTTCCAGAACTATTAGTAATAAAGCTATTGTTGCTATTTTTGTCACGTCTATTCCTATTGCTCTCTATCACCACAATACTATTAATATTTTAGCAGCCTTAAGTTTTTTAACTTTAGGATTTATTCTATTCAATTTTAATATATTAGGTGCCGGAGACGTAAAACTTATTTCTGCGCTTTCTCTCTCTTTAACACCTCAGCAAATTTGGCCTTTTTTATGGCTGATCTCAGTGCTGGGCGGGCTTATCGTTTTTATTGGTTTCCTATTTTTCCGTCGATCTATTCGCCAGTCGGGCGTGCCCTATGGCCCGGCCATTGCCGTGGGATTTTTTCTGGCCTGTTTTATTACTTAATTAGCCTTATTGGCTATCAATCAGGCCATAACCAGTATCAATAAACCTTAACTATCAGGAGAGTTATTCGCAGTGAATCATAGAATGATGTTTTTTGTCTCACTAATCGTTATTGCCGTCGGGGTGGTTGGCATTTTGGTGTTTGCCGGAAGCGAGCCGAATCCGACAACAGGGACTTCAACAGTCACTACTCAGGATCCCTCCAAACGCAGGATTGTACTGGCGGTAGCCAAAACAGATCTTGTTAACGGTCATATTATCAAGCCGGAGGATTATCAGATTAGCGAACTTACCGTCGAAGAGAACAGTGATTTAATTAGTCTCGATATCTCCGGGTTGAACAGCGGCTCCTTGCGCGGCTATTTACTGAAAAGCTCGATCAAAGCTGAAAGCTATATTGTTGCCGATATGCTGGATAGCCCGGACAGCTCAGGTTACGTTTTAAACAGTTTAGGCACTGATGAGATGACCTACAGTTTTCCTGTTCGAATCTCTAATAGTTACCTGCTGGATTCATTATCCCCCGGAGATGAAGTCGCCCTCTATTTACGCATGCTCGAAGTGTCTAAAGACAAACGTATGAAGTCGGAAGTCAGCATTGAATCTGGCAGCAGTTCAGCCGGTGGTAGCGATAAGTATGTCTTAAGTCGCTTAATTTCCCCATTAACAATCCTGCGTATGCCTAAGGTTGATATCAAACAAGAGCTGCGTGGCGACGAAGTGCTGGGCTATATCCAACTAAGGGCAAAAACCCGCGATCTGGAATTTATACATACGGTAGAAAAAGCCGGTGAGCTGCTACTGCTGCCGGTGAAGGGCGGCTCTGAGGCAGGAAAAATCAGGCTAGATTCACTATTACCTCAATTACGCACCATTAAAGAGATCAGGGGATAACACCGTGTTCAGCCATAAAATTAGAAAATTTGCGCTATTTTCAATGTTAACCGGCGGTTTCCTGTTTTCATTTTTAGCTCAGGCCTATGAAGTTTATCTGGAGCCTGGTGAATCGCGAATTATTAACACTCAGGAGATTATCGATACGGTATTTGTCTCCTCGGCGGATATTGCTGATTATGAGTTAGTTAATGATAACAGTTTAGTGCTGTATGGCCGCAAAGAAGGACGTGCAGACTTTTCCGTATTTGATCAGAGCGGTCGCCAGATCGTTCAGGTTTCACTGGTGGTCAATAACCTGTTAGGGACCGTTGATAAAATCATAAGGGCAGAATTTCCTGACAGTAACGTCAGTATTCAGCGTGCCGGTAAAACCTATCTGTTAATCGGTACGGTGCCGAACGAAGAAGCCCGGGATCGTATTTACCAAATTGTCGGTGAGGGCGTTGGCGCTGATAAAACGGAAGTTTTAAAGACGGTAAAGGATAAGGACGATAGTGGCGGAGGTAATAACGAAAATCCGATGTCCTTTCTTAATGAGGTTTCGTACAAAGGTGTCGTCAATAAGCTCAGGCTACCGCTGACGAATCAGGTTAACGTTAAGCTGTCTATCGTTGAGGTAACTAAAGATTTTACTGACAACGTCGGTATTGATTGGAGCACCATCGGTCAGAATGCAGGCACCTTTAACTTTATTAAGTTTGATGCTGACTCCCTAAGCAACTTAGTTCATGCCATCAGTAATGATTCAATTGCCAGAGTACTGGCAGAGCCCAACCTTTCGGTATTATCAGGAGAAACTGCCGATTTTTTAGTTGGCGGTGAGATTCCCATCGTGACCACTTCGCAAAATGGTACCAACGTTCAGTACAAAGAGTTTGGTATCAAGCTCAATATTGGTGCCAAAGTTAGCGATACCCGACGCATCCGCCTGATGTTGGGCGAAGAAGTCAGCAGCTTGGATAACGTCTATAAAACGGATGCCGGCGATTCATTTCCTGCGTTAAAAACCCGCCGAGCCCGTACAACTGTAGAACTGGGGGACGGGGAGAGTTTTCTGTTGGGCGGATTAATTAATGCCTCAGAAAAAGAGTCATTGGCTCGCGTGCCCTATGTTGGTGATATTCCTATTCTAGGTGCTTTTTTCCGCAACGCTTCAACTGAACGTAATCGCACCGAATTGGTGGTGGTGGCAACGGTAAACCTGGTTAAGCCGGTTTCATCACGGGACATCGTCTTTCCTGACTTTGTACACACCAGTACGACCGAGCGCTTTTTCAATTTCAGCGGATTTCGCGACAGCCGTAATCAGAAACGGGCGATGGATTTTCTCAATAAAGGTGGGTTTGTGAAATGAGACACCTATGGATGTTTGTATTGTTAATTAGCGCTTATTCCGCAGGAATTCAGGCTCAGAACCAGACCTACAACAGCCGTTTTTATGCATCGCCTGAAGTCGAAGTTCAGTCATTTGATCTCAGTGGCAATGCTGAGATTGATAAGGAAATTTTGATGGGTAAGGTGATGCACGCACTCGGATCGGGTAGTGGCAGCACCATTACCATTAGCTGGTCAAAAAATGATTATAAGGCGATTGCCACCAAAATTCGGCAGTCCCTGATCAAAGAAGGTGTTGCTCCTTACACCATCAAAGTCAGTCAGGTGGTCGGCGGTTTTGATGACCATCAACAGGCAAACTTAACGGTGAATATCGAAACCGTTCGCTTAAGGCCACAGCGCTGTAATTACAACACTCAAAACTATCGCTATCGGGAAACCGACGATCTCGGGTGTGCGCTGAATAACTCTCTGCGCCGAAGCTTGGTTAACCCGATGGATTTTATTTTTTAAGGACAGAAGTCATGTTGTTATTTTTACAGAAGGATGAGGTCCGGAAAAATAAGAATCACGCTGATAAAAGTACGCTGGTGATCTCATCCCGTCATGCATTACGTCAGGATATTTGCCAAAGAATTCGTATGGCCGGTGTCTCTCCGGTTGAAGAACTGTCTATTGATTTCATTAACGCTGACAAAATTACGCTTCCCGAATCTGTTAGCGCAGTGGTGATTGATATTGCCCATTGCAATGATGTTCCTCGAGTTATTTCGAAGATCTATAGCCAAATTCCTCGCGATTGTGGATGTGCGGTTGTTGGCGATCTTGACTCTATTGCGGTAGCGCAAAATTTTATGGAACACGGAATTTCCTACTTCTATTCGACTTTTCAGGTGGGAGAACTCGTTGACCGGGTTGCCGGTGGCCTGGTGCGTGAAGAGCGACGCAGAGCGATTAATATCAACGTATTTGGCTGTAAAGGCGGTATTGGCACCACGCTACTCAGCTATCAGCTTTCTCGGGCGATTGCCGCTTTGAAACCGCTGCCCCTGCTGTTGATGCAGGGAGGAAACGGCTCTCATGATATCGATCTGTTGCTGGGGAAAAAGCTGAATCAGGACTCGGTTCCTTATAACGAACATATCGACTTAAGACAGGAACTTTCGCCGGAGATACCTGATTTATCGCAGCAGATGTTTACCAAGTATAACTTTATTGTCTATGACCAATCGATCCAGAGCTTTGATAAAGAGCGGCTAAATGCGCTGGCAGAACATACGCAGTGCGGGATCCTGATGATTGATCACAGCACCTCTTCAGTGCGTACCGCGCGTAAGTTTTTGGACGAGTTTGAGCGGGTACAGCGTAGCAGTAAGCGTTCGTCAAGGCGTCTGTATATCTGCCTGAATGAAAGCCGCCCAGCGATGGAGTCGCGTATTTCTTTGGTGGATTTGGAAACGCTACTGGGGCAGCCGGTCGATATTTCTTTGCCTTATATGAAGAAGATTGGCGCCAAGGCCGTTGCTTCCGACTTTTGGCGAAAGGGGCGTAAAAATCCACTGGATAAGCTGACCCGTTACGTACTTGGTATTGAAGAAGTGAAAAACAATAAGCCCAATGCATCGATGCTGCTGCATCTGCGCCAGCTTTGGTCTAAATAGGAGAGAGCTAGATGGAACTTGATATTGAAACTCAAGCACTGATCCGTGAAGAGACGCTCAAGAGTATCGAAATTGAAAAAATTGAACATCTGGTTCTTGAGCGAGATTCGATGATCGCCGAGCTGAATAAAAACGTTGAGACGGTGATAGAGGCTAAAAGCCTCTACATTAACGCCTATCAGCAGCGTCAGATGGTGGAGAATATTGCCGATGAAATCCTCGGTTTTGGACCTCTGCGAGAGTTTATCGAAGACGATACCGTCAGTGATATTTTGGTTAATGGCCCTGAATCGATTTTTGTTGAACGCTTTGGGCTATTGGAAAAAACCAACAAACGTTTTATCGATAATAGCCAATTAACCGATATCGCTAAGCGCCTGGTATTGCGGGTCGGGCGCCGTATTGACGAAGGCCGCCCGTTGGTTGATTCCCGACTGCCCGACGGAAGTCGTCTTAACGTCGTTATTCCGCCAATTGCGCTGGAAGGAACGTCGATTTCAATTCGTAAGTTCAGTAAAAATAACAAAATGTTGGCGGATCTGGTTGAATTTGGAACCATGAGCAGCGATATGGCCAACCTGTTAATTATCGCAGCCCGCTGTCGGGTAAATATTATTATCTCCGGCGGAACAGGTTCGGGAAAAACCACCCTGCTTAATGCGTTATCTCACTATATTGGTGAGAATGAACGCATCCTCACGCTGGAAGATGCTGCCGAACTTAGGCTGATGCAGCCCCACGTTGTGCGTTTAGAAACACGGCTGGCCGGGGTTGAGAACACCGGCCAAATCACCATGCGCGATCTGGTCATCAACTCGCTGCGTATGCGCCCGGACCGCATTATTATCGGTGAGTGTCGCGGCGAAGAAACGTTTGAAATGCTGCAGGCGATGAATACCGGCCATGACGGGTCGATGTCCACGCTGCACGCCAATTCCCCGAGAGATGCCGTCGCCCGACTAGAAAGTATGGTGATGATGTCAGGCATGAGCATGCCGATTACTGCGATACGCCGCAATATAGCTTCGGCAGTCAATCTGATTGTTCAGGTCTCCCGCATGAACGACGGCTCAAGAAAAATCATGAATATCACCGAAATAATGGGAATTGAAGGGGATAACGTGGTGTTACAGGACATCTTCACCTTTCAGGCAAAACAGACCAAAACCGCAGAAGGTTTTGTCGACGGTGAGTTTATCAATCACGGTCTATTAATGCGTTCCACTATTATGAACAACGCTTATATGTTCGATTTGGGTGACGAGCTAAAGCAGATGTTTGGAATGATTTTATGATGATTTATCTGGTGGTGATTATCGCCGGCGTCCTGCTGCTGATCATTAACAGCTATAGCTGGCGGAAACAGCATGATTCATACAATGCTGTTAAGAATGAACAGCATATACGAGGCAGCATTAGCCTGTGGTTAAGTCGATTTTTTAATGAGTGGATGCAGTATTTTCGGGGCTACAACAACGAAAAAGTTATCCGGAATTCGACAATTATGTTCGTAATTTTTACCGGAACTATGTTCGTTAATGCCTACTGGACCCGCTTTAATTGGCCTGTGGTTATTATGCTGACCACCGTACTTATTTTTGGCGGATTAATTCGCTTCGGGCGGATTGCTAACCGAAAACTGTTTGATAGCAGCTTTCCGGAGATTCTCTCGGTGGTTAACGCTGCGGTCTCTTCCGGTAGCAGTATTCACCACGCGCTCGAGCGCTGTGGCAAAGATGTTTCAGGGCCATTGGGGGCAGAGTTTCATCTTATCGGGCGCAGGCTCAACCTTGGTGAAGATGCCGAAGTCGTATTCTCTGATGCCTATCAGCGCTTTAAATATAAAGAGTTCTATTTTTTTATCATCGTGATGTTGGTGAGTATTCAGCGCGGCGGTCAACTGCGCGTACTGATGGCTCGCCTTTCCCGCGTGCTGGCCAGTAGTAAAGCGACGGAACGTAAAAAGCTGGCGATGACGTCTGAAGCCCGTATGTCGGCCAAAATTGTGGCGGCTATTCCGCTGCTGTTCTTTATTGGCATGAAATTTATGAGCCCGGAGAATTTTGATTACATCATTAACGATCCTACCGGGCGATTAATTCTTTATTACGTCCTGATCAGTGAAGGGCTAGGGCTGGGCATTATCTGGATTTTGGTTAAGAGGGCAACCTGATGGCGATTATCTACTATTTGGTGCTGATTATTGGCGGTATCACGTTCTTACTGATTCAGGTGCGCGAGCGCAAACATTTTCATCAGGTTAAACGCGTGATTGAGAATGAGGACATTGAACCTCAGGTTAAGCGTACGCCGGTTGCGGAGTATGAAGTATTAATTGAGAGCAACAGCCAGGCGATCAACTTATTCACTCAGATGGATAAGAACGTCAACTACAAGTTGGTGATTATCAGCTGCGTCGGGGCGATGCTGTTTTTGCTTAATCTGGTTGGTGTGGCCTCTTTATCGTTGGAGGTTGGTGCCACTATTCTGGTGTTGGTTCTTGTGGCGGTGATCGTTCTGCCGGCCATGATCCGCAAATATATGATTAACGCCAAAACCCGCACCATGATGAACGATATTCCTTACTTTATCGACCTGGTTGCGGTGTGTATTCAGGCGGGAATGACCATTGAAAGTTCGCTGAGATATGTGGCAGATCACTTTGGCGATATTAATCCGGATTTGTCTAAAACGCTGGACCGGGTCATTCGCCGGGCCGAAGTCAAAGGGCTGGAAAGTGCATTAAAAGAGCTCTATTACACCTTACCAACGCTGGAGATAAAAATGTTCTGCACCGCTTTGCAGCAGAGCGTCTATTTCGGTACTTCAGTATATGAACAACTTATGGACCTCTCTAAAGATATTCGCGATCTCCAACTGCTTTCCACGGAAGAAAAAGTGGGCAACCTGTCGGCAAAGATGAGCATCCCCCTCATTCTTTTTGTCATGTTCCCGATAGTTATATTAATTGCCGCACCGGGCTTATTAAGGATTTTATCTAATGTCTAAACTGGTTCCTGTTTCACTGGCGTTGGCGTTTTCATTTATGTTGAGTGGCTGCAATAACATGCAAAGCATGGATGATAAATCCCTTAGCTATAAAGAAGATATTTTACTCAGCGCTAAAAATTACAATGGACTTATCGATCTTTATCGCGGCTGGCTCAAGCAAAAAGAAGACCCCAAAATTCGCTATAAACTGGCCAACTATTACTACTTAGTCGGTGACAGTAAATCCTCGCTTTATTACCTACAGCCCCTGATGGAAAAGCCGGATGACACTATTTATTTGCTACAGATAAAGAATCTGATTGCACTCAAAGAGTATGACAAAGCGATACGTACGGCCGAGATGTTGCTACAGCGCAGCCCAGAAAGTAGCGATGCTTATAATCTTAAAGGTGTAGCACTGGCTGAAAGCGGTCGCTTAACCGATGGCAAAGCGGCTATTGAACGCTCCCGCGAACTGTTTATTGCCGATGATGTTGCCATTAATAATCTGGCGATGATCGCAATTATTGATAACCGCTATGACGACTCGGTGCGCTTACTTCTTCCTCAGTATTTGCGTGGTCGCAAAGGCGATCGCCTATTACACAATCTGGTTTTCTCTTTGGTTAAAGTCGGGGATACCCGATATGCCCGGGACATTATTGAGTCTGAAAAACTCTCTGATAACCCGGACGGTATTATTGAAGCGCTAAATCAGGTTAATAACATCAGCAACAGCAAAGGCAGGGACAACGGATGATTATGGCCCGATTAAGTCGTTTTTGGCACCGGCGGGAGGGTGGCGCAAGTATTGAGTTTGCGATGGTCTTTTTTGGCTTCTTTATTATGGTGATGTTCGTCGCTGAAATTGCCCGTTTGTCTTATATGTCGGCAGTTATCGACCTGGCCGTAACTGAAGCCGCTAAAGAGGCCAAAAATGCCAAACAGCCGAATTCAGCGGTATATCAACGCCGATTTAAGGCGCGCCTGACTGACGACAGCGGCCGATTATGGCAATTTTTAACTTCAGAGGATGCGGTTAGCGTTCAGGTTAACTTTGCAAATAATATCAATGACTTGTTAAGTAATAACTATAGCGGGACGTCGGCCGATAGCCCACTGGCCCGCTACCAGTTGAAATACCATTACCACCCGATGTTCTTTCCGTTTCCAGGGATATGGGCAGGTACATTATTAAATAGGGAGGTGATTTTTGTTCAAGAATACGAACGTTCAGCCTTTGTTGACTAATGAACGAGGGTCAATAGCCATTGAGTTTGCACTGATTGGTTTAGCGCTGACTTTTTTTACCGCGTTTCTGGTCGATTTAGTGGTACAGCAGGCCACGATCGGCAAGCTCGATCGGGTGACTTACTCAATGGCTGGCGCCATTCGGGAACGGACCCAGCTTTATCGTAGCGATGAATACTTGAATCAAAATCAGGTCGATACCGTAGCGCTGTTGGCTAAGAAGGTACTGCAGGATATGGAAAGCGGCGCTGATTTGAGCAAGCTGTCGATGACGATAGAAGAGCTGCATTTTGTTGAGCCAAAGCTAACCAGCGGTACCAACGATCGGGTGGTTTCGCGCTACAACAGCTTTAGGAGCGGTCCGCAAACCTGCGCGCCTTTTACTACCTTGAATAATATGCAGGATCTTTCCCCTAAGGGAAGCTACGGGCGTTGGGTTCCTCTGTATCAGGTGACGATATGTCTACCAACGAGTAGCTGGTTTACCCGAATAACCAGTGGCGGTGACGATAAGACTCAGCAGAAATCCTTTGCCATTGTGGTCGTCAGATAGCGTGAAAAAGCCGATCGCCATCGTTATATTTTTCAGCCTGACCTTGTTCAGCATTCAGGCTGTAGCGACGAAGACCGCAAAGAGCTTAAGTGCCATGGTGTTTATTGACTCAGCTGACGTAAAGCAACAATCGTTGGTTATCGATATTAATCAGACGCTTTATTACAGCGCTACGTTGAGCTCGCAGCTTAAGGTTACCGTGATTGACGTTAACCCAAACGGTCGGGCATTTAACGGAGCCGTGGATTATAGCTTCGACAGTACTGGAGAGTGGGTAGCCAAGTATCGACCGGGCGGATTACCGTATTTAATCTGTTTTCAGGGAGATAAGGCTATCCACAAACAAGGGTTGTACCAAGCAAGTGGGATAAGAGAATGCACAACAAAGGGATAGACAATCAGAATTCTGGCCATAGGAGCAGGTTAATAACTCGTCTGGTGGCTAATATACGGCGTTTTTCACAGGATCAGAAAGGGGCTATTGCAATTATGTTTGTAATACTAGGCTCATTTCTACTGGGCATGGCCGCATTTGGCTTTGAGGGCTCGCGCTATGTGATGGAAAAAGCCCGGCTATCTGATGCCATGGAGCAGGCGGCATTAGCCCTGTCGGCTGAAGATAATGGCAATCGAACTATTGCAGCTATTAATCGCAATAATTTTTTAGCGAGTGAATATTTTCGCCGCTATATGCGTAATGAAAAAAGTGTTTCCAGGCCGGTGATTAACGTTAGTGATGTGGTCTCGGTTAATGAAAACGTCCAGTATGTTGAGTACCGGGTCAGCGCTCAGACTTCTCATACTTCATGGTTTTCTTCCTCTTTCTTTCCCAGCTTTAAACCCACGGTTAGCGTAGGGGACAACGGGGCGGCACGTAAATACCGTTCAAATATCGATGTCGTATTTGCGACTGACTTTTCAAACTCGATGAATGAGAGGTTAAGCGGCGGTAGTAGCCGAATTCAAGAGCTAAAGCGTATCGTGCTGAAACTCTCTACTGAACTGTACTCTTATAATCAGGGTAATAAAGTCGGGTTTGTTCCCTTTGATTGGGGAATGCATCGTGGGAGTAACTGTCGAATAGCGCTGTCTACCAGAACTAAAGTTACCGCTTTATCTACTGATATTATTAAAAATTTACACAATAATGTCGATTATGAAAAGACCATTAACTCCATTCCTAACGAGTCGGATAGCGAGATAAATGTTCCTTTATCCCAGATAAGTTATCAACCATATGGTTCCGATTGGGCGTGTCTGAAGGCGAGTCCAATGTCTTTGGAAACGGGGCTGACTACCAACTATAACGAGTTACTTTCTATTAATGCTATGCCTGCCGGGGGAAATACTTTTGTTTCCTCCGGTATACTGCGTGCCGCTCAGTTACTGGGTAAAAGCACCGCCGCTAAACGCGTTTTGGTGATTGTCTCTGACGGGCAGGATACGGTGAATGAAATTATTACGCCAACCCTGATTGAAAGAGGTATGTGTGAGAAAATCAAACGGGTAATGAGTACCAGATACTCTGTGGGTAAGATAGCCTTTGTCGGGATTGGCTATACGCCGACCGTGGATTGGAAACTATGCGTTGGTAACAATAATTTCTATATCTCAACCAATGTTAAGGAACTAGAGGACGATCTTCGTCGTGCAGTATTTGAAGAAGTTGGACATAACACGCTGAAGAGATTTTGATCATCAGCTAATCAGTTAGTCGCGCATGATTATTAACAACATGATCATTAACAATAAGGGCCGCTCCTAATAGAGTGGCCCTTATTGTATGAGTTTGCTGCCATTCATTTTATTAAGTAGTAAGAACTAATAAGAATAATCAAGAAGCCTATTTATTTATGATAATCATTTATATCTAAGTACAGAGATGTAGGCAGTGGTTGATTTTAATCAGGCCATTTAACGATGGTGATAGATGTATTTTTTATTACTGAGATGAATTGAGAACTAATAATTACATAAATAAGCAGTGAATAACTATTATGTTTATCGGAAGGATAGTATTAAAAAGGATTTTCTCTTCTGAAGGTTAAACGTCCTTTTACATTCATTTCCCTCCATTGGTAATTAATTTTGCATTGTAGTTTTTCTCTGTTTTCGGTTTTTTTTGTGGTTGCCGTTAAATAGTGAAATAAAGTGCTGCGCTTTAATGACTTGCTTCTGTTATTCGGGAGTGAGTCATTAAAGTAAAGCTAAACACTTTACATAAATGTGAAACATCTAGTTTTAATCTATATATCATTTAATAGGCATAAATCAATATGAAAATTAAACAGTTAGCACTTGTAGTCGCAGGAATGGCTTTTTCTACCGCAGTACTGGCCACCACTCCGGCGAACTACGACACCCGTTTCAACGTATCTGCTCAGGTTCCTGACAGCGTATTAATCACCGATCCAGACGGTAACCCGGTTACTGAGCTAGACGTGCGATTAACACCAAACGGAAGCGGACATGCAGACAGCCAAACCTCTATGTCTGCTGATACTCAAAATCTAAAGTCTCTGCGTTTATGGAGCAACAGCTCTTCTGATACCGCAGTTAAGTTAACTTTAGATGATAGCAATGTTGCTACCGGTAGTGCATTCACTCTGAACAGCACCAGCGGCGGCCAGTTAAATCGGATGACCTACAAAGTTTCCACTATTGAAGCCGGTGCAGCTAAGAAAACCTTTACCAATTCTGGCGAAACTAAGAACTACACTTTAGCCCCGGTTGGCGCTCACGCCGAGAAAGAAGTGGCTTTCTTATTTGAGTCTACCGCTGCGTATAACTCATATACCGAAGGCGCTTACGGCGGCATCGTATATGCAAACGTGACCGTAGGACCATAATATTTCACAGTCATTGATGCTATGGCTTCAATAATTTTGAATATATTAATACTCATATAATTAAATTAGAGTACAGGTTGGTGAGAGCCAACCTGTTATATAACCGAATGAATATAATTAAATCCTCTCTATTTATATTATTAGGAATTCACTTTAGCGTTTTTTCTGCTGGGCGGGGAACGAGTATTGAGGTGGATGTGGGCGCTGAGGCTCCGGCTAAAATAGTTATTTATTATAAAGGCGTTGATATTACTTCCGGAGAATTAAACTTTCCGTTAACGGTGAATTCCGTAAGCCAGAAATTTGCTAATACGTCAGATAATTTTTATTTAGTAGGAAACGTCGCTAAAGCAAACGTAGTGATGGAATCCTTACCCTTTGAATTAACCTCGATAAACTCCGGCGGTGGGGCTATTCCGCTAAATGGCTACTTTACTTTTAATGCCCAGCAAACCAGCGCCGATCGGGATTTAGTTGTGCCGGTATTAAACCGTTTAAGTGATGGAAATAGTAATAATGGATTAAAAGTGACATTTGAATCAAAAAACCGGGCTGACGATTACGCCGTTGGATATTACACCGGTAAGTTCACGATGGTTGTCACGCCAATATTATAAAACCGGCTATTTCCGGGATATAAAATAATAATGATATGGAAATAATATGGATAGCAGATATATTTTAACCCGCTTAATTAGCTTTGGTCTTATTATATCTCCGGTAACGGCCATTCCTGCGGTTTATTCTGCACCAGTCTCCTTACCTCCGGGGTTTGATGAAGTTTTTAATTCGGAATTAACCGGTATTCTTGATTTGGTGGTCGCCGATGTCAATATCGGGACCTACGCCATTACCTATAATATGGGCAACGTAACGTTAAAAGAGCCCTCTGTGGTTGCTGGCCGGATTTCATCCGGCGTTGTGCCAAATTTAACGGTGACTATTAGCCAGTTGAATTCAGCGTTAGCGAAGCCAATTCCACGGGTGAATAAGCTGGGATTTCCTCAGGAAAACATCACCGCTTATATCAATGAAAATGAAGCCAAGGTCATACTGATTTTTCCAAAATCTTACTTGGCAATCAAATCAGGGGGGGATAAGAGCGATAATATTATTAACTACCAACACCGTCCCGGTTTTGTACATAGCCAGAATCTGAACTATTTTGACGACAGCTACGGTTCTAACTTTAACCTGATGTCTAACGATACGTTGAGTTTAACCGGTAATAGCTACCTTAACTCTTCATTAAGCGTCTCTAAAGATTCCAGCGCGGTCTTTGATGAAGCGGCACTCTATCTGGAAGATGAACGTACCCGCTACAAGTTCGGGCGACAGAATATTACCGGCAACGTGACTTCAAGTACGCCTTCCATGTCTTATAGCTTTATGAACTCGGTTAACTTTGACGGCGTTTCGTTGGGCTATCTGTCTGACTATTATCGCGATCGTGCGGGCGGCGCTTCATCACCGGTGAATATCTATATGCCCACTGCGGGTACCGTTGAAATATATCGGGCGGGAAGATTGCTTGATATGCAACAGCTGTCGGGCGGACTACAGCCGGTGAATACCGAACGCTGGCCTGCCGGGGGCTACGATATCACCATCGTTTCTAAACTGAATAACGGCAGTGAAGAGCGTAGAACTCAGCCTTTCTTCAAACGTTATGGGGACTTCAGTGCCGGTAAGATCGAGTATCTGGTCCAGATGGGAAAGTACGACGGCATGCTGAATGATACGATTAATCAGTGCAGTAACTGCCAAAAAGACAGCAAGCTCAATGATATTAAAAATAATAACTTTGCCAGCGCAGCTACTTCATATACCACGGAAAATGCCATTTCTTTGGGCTCCGGGGTGATGAGTGATAACGGCCTGACCTTTGCTAATGCCAGTATTGATATGCCGGTTAATTCCATGTTTCTGGAGCGTATTTATACCGACGGTATTTACGGAAAATCAGGTTCTTATGGCTATAGCGTCGCCGGGGTTAAAAGTTATGACAGTACCAGCCTGAACGTCACCTACCGTAATTCAGTATTTAGCGGGGACGATTCTGACTATGGCCGGTATGGAATTATTCCCGCTTATGACAATGAATATCTGCAGCTAAGCATGCGTACCTATTTGCCGTATCAAGTCGGTTTCGGCATCGACTATAGCCGAAGTACCTCATTTAGTACCGGTGGTCGTCAGAACAAAGGCAGACAGAACACGCTGGATATTCTATTTAACCGCGACTTTCAGTTGGCAAGTGATATTAGTCTGCGTATCGATGCCGGTTACCACACCGGTAAAGATGTATACGATGATGCACAAGAGAATCGTGACCATAAGATCTACACCCAGCTTACCCTCGGCTTTACCGATAGCCGTTATAACCATTATCAGTCGCTATATCTGAAGGCGCGTAATTCCGACCAGGAAGGGGATGATGGTATCTATAGCGCCGATTATGCCATGACGGTCAATAACCCGGAGTTCGATCGGGGCGGTCGTTATAACCTCAATCTTTCTGCTTCAGACGAAGTCGGCGTCAATAAAAATGCCAGCGGCAGCCTGACGGTAAATAACCGTTTTGGTTACACCTCATTCGGTACCAGCCAAACCTTTAATGACAATAACTACCGTCAGTCATATGTCACTCAGCGCAGCGGTTTTGCTATCGGCGATGGCACCATGGCTTACGGCGCTATTACCGACCAGAGCGCACTGGTGGTTGATGCCAGCAAGTTACCGGCAGATGAACATTTTGAAGTGCGTAACGCTAACAGCGGTTCGGTGATTGTACCGGGCGGTAAAGTGACGACCATCAGCGTACGGCCCTATACCCAGGTGGACCCCAGCGCGGAGCAGGTCTATACCGGCAGTGAGAACAGCTTCTATAACGTGACGGCTAAGAGTGAATCAACCCATGTATTGCCGGGGCAGTCGTACAAAGTGACGTTAAATGCAGTGAAAAACCAAACGGTAACCGGGCGAATTTATTACGCCGGCAGGCCACTGGCTAATGCCAGAGTCATTGGCAGCAATGGCATCTCAGATGAATCAGGTTTTTTTGTCGGTGACTTCCTGATGAATTCAGATGAAAAGCTGGAACAGTTAAAAGTCCGTGAAGGTGAACAGCAGTTTGTTTGCCAAATAGATCAAAGTAAGACCAAGAGTCTGCAGGGCGTTATTCAACTTAATGGAGTCGAGTGTGAGCATATTTAATAGTAAAAAACCTTTTATTATCATTGGGATGATTTCATTGGTCAGCGTTTCTTTTATGGCTCCGGCGGTAGAAGTTATTCCTATTATTAAACAGATAAAAATTGACACTCCGCGGGATAACTACATCACCATTAAGTCCTCATTTCCTGCTTCCAGTGATAAGGAGCAGTATGAGTTCGTCTCTCTGGATCTGTTTATGATTAAGAATCCGGGGGAGTCAAAAGAGGATCTTGAGAAAGAGCTAGGAAAGGCGGAACCGACCTTACTGTTCTCGCCAACTAAAGTGATGATTCCTTATGGTTCACAAAAGAAAATCCGCATCATGACCATGAAACCGGTGGAGAAAGAGCAGGTCTATCGCCTGCGGGTTCGCCCTACCTATCCTGAAGATGCCGTCGACCCCGGCAAGGTTCGTTTTGCTATTGGTTATGACGTTTTAGTGCGTTATATGCCAAACGGTACTCTGACCCAAGATTTAAAGGTTAACTGCAGCGGCGGAAATTATCAGTTGGAATCTCAGGGTAATAGCCGCAGCGAGATGCGCAACGTCACCATCGACGGCGTTAAATCGGAAGATATCAATGTTTATCCGGTTCATATACGTAAGGTCAAAGCCAGAAATGAGCTCTCTTTTGAACTCGACGGCAAGAAGTATCGCTACGTTGCCTGTGCACTCAAGGAGTAATCAATGAAATCAGCGTGTATTCACCGTTTTCCTATTCGTCGGATCGGATTGTGCTTATTTTATGCCGGGCTTAGCCTGGTATGTCATCCGCTACTGGCTGCGGTTACCCAGGGGAGCGGCGATCTGATTATTAACGTTGAGAAGAACGCTCCCGGCCGTTATAGCACTATCGTGACTCGCGATGGCGGCGCAGGATCGCTGGGACCGTCATACTTTGTCTCTACGCTGTCTGACGGTGAAAAGCTTAGCGGTATAGTACAAAGTGCCGGGCAAGGTCTATGTTCAGGGCGTTATCTTACCGGTTCTGGCGTTCTGCAAGGTGTGCGAATTCCCATTGCCATGTTCAGTCAGCGTCCTTATCGCTATGAGAAAAACTATCAGTGTGGCAGCACCATCAATTATGTGTCTTCATCAGGGGATAGCGTGGTGGGCTTTGCGTTGGGAGATAGTCAGTCCGGCGATGGAACCGAGATCGTATTACAAAAAAACACCGATCTTAGCCAGTTTGCAGGTCAACGCATTTTACTGGGCAATGTTCGCCTGACGGGTAACGACGGAGTGGCGAAAGCCAGCAATGTTTATCTCTCTTTTGCCCGAACCTTAAGAAGCGACCCGGCGCTGATTGATGCAAGCTTTTTAAAGGCTGACGCGGCACGTTTTAGCACCGTCGCCATTAATCAGGACACCATAAAAACGGCGGTGCTTAACGTACGGCGTATTTCTGATTCGCCGGCGACGGTGTTGCCGTTTAATGTGACTTTTGAATCAATGAAAGGGGCGCCAAACCGAGACTTCCGAATGTATTCCCTTGAACAGCCTGAAAAATTTATTCCTTACGGCATCAGCGTGGATAAGCGGACGGTTGGCTATGGTGATGTACTGACCTATACCCTGGGAAGCACTTCAGGGTCGGCGCAGCTATTAGAAATTAATTTTACTATTCGCGGAAAGGATCTGGTGGGGCTAAAAGGCGGAACCCACTTTTCAGATACCTTTACTGCGGTAGTGACTCCGAGCCTTTAGCGAATAGTCAGAACATTTACAGGGAAAAAATAATGAATAAATTGATAGTGACGTTCGGACTTGTATACGTGCTGTTGGCTTCCCAACAGGCTCTTGCCGTGGTTTCGGTCAGAACATCCATCGATGTTACCGCTGAAATAGCGTCCAGCGTGCGCGTTATTTATGACCATAACGCCGACGTTACCGAAGGTAACGTTCAGGTGAAGCTGGAAGATAAAAACAGTTATATGGTAGGGATGACCAAGTCCTTCCATTTTATTGGTAATGCCAATATGGTGAACCTAAAGCTGGAAGGTCCGACAGGGTTGAAGAAGGTAGGTGACCCGAATAACTTTATTATGCCGATAGGCTCTACCTGGTACAGTAGCCCGACTAAGCCCATGAGTAGTACCGGATTCAATGCCGAAGCTAAGGTATACGCTACGGTGACAGAGATACCCGCTACCGATGAAGGGATCTATATTCGCTTTATATCTGCTCAGCGAACCGAAACCTATCCTTTGGGTAACTATAGCGGAACCTATACGTTAACGGTGACGCCAAAAAGCTAAACGGTTTGAGCCTCTAGGTTAATCATTATTTTTGACAGGATATGATATGTTTTGGTTATCACTTCACCGTTGACCTTGGGGCGTCGATTCCTTTGCTCAACGGTCAGAAGTTAAAGCGTTAATACTCGCTTCAGGTCTATCAATGCCTTTTGTTAGCCGTGGCTTTTTTACTACCGATCTGGCCGTTTTCTTTAGGCGCTTTCGCAGCAACTTCACTAGACGTCGTCGCCTCTGTAATCACCGGTATAGAGGTTATGGCCATTCCCAGCACGTGGGCGCGGAAAAAATGTAGATTCATTCTGTCCTCCGTTGGTCTCTGCTGATTATCCGGTCGGATAAGTGCTCATATACCCGCCATACTTCAAGCCGCATTTTTGTTGGCTGCGTTCCCTTATCCGAATCATTTAGCCGAGTAAGCTCATCGGCACTACTCGAATTATTTTGACCATGGCTTAATTATAGTTGCTAATCACTATTTTACTATTTGAGACCTAAGCCGGTTTAATCAGTCATATAGCCGGTGGTCTATCGCCGTATTATTTTTATAAGCGCTGGCCGGTTTTACCGACTCTTTAACTGCCAGTTTCCCCTGTAATAACTGAGTTCGGTACGAGGACTCCGGCCGGAGAATTCGTTGCTGTAATAGGTTAATGGCTTCTTCCCCCAACTCACTGCACGGAACCTGAAGAGAAGTGAGTTCGATACCATGGATAGCGCTAATACTAAAGCCGTCCATGCTCATGACTGAGATATCTGCGGGCACCGACATCCCCATGTTTTTTAGCGCATTGATAGCGCCGGCTGACATAAATTCACCTCCGGCCAAAATGGCTGTCGGGTAGTCTTCAGGCGCGGTTTGGCTGAAGTATTGACCGATCGCCAACTCTGATTCAGCGGTGCTGAAACCCGATGTGGTAACCAAGTGCAGAGGCTCAATAAATTCGATATTGTTATCAATATAGGCCGATTTAATGCCACTTAGCCGCCGTTCCATAGTGATTCTTCTCGGGCAGATTAGCGTCAGTATTTTTCGATGCCCCTGCCTGATTAAGTAGTTCGCTGAAAATTCACCAATAAGGCGATGATCCGGAGCAACGCAGTCTAGCTGCATACTTTTATCGTAGCAGTTGATTAATACGCAGGGCTTTTTTAAATCGGCGGCCAGAGTGTGAATATGAGGGTCATCAATACCAATAATCAGCGCGGCTTCGGTCATCGGATCGGTAATTCTTTCCAGAAATAGCGACGTATCGCTGTTATTTTCCTCAATGCCGCAATAACGAATGTGAACTTCACGTTTTTCTAATGCCTGAACGACACCCTGAATCACTTTGTGATAAAAGACGTCGGTGCGGATATCAAACGCCCTGGGCGGCGCAAAGATTGTCAGGTGGTTGAGCAGTAGCCTTCCACCATAAATATCACTCAGAATCCCTTGGGATTTTGCGTAATTCATCACCAAGCTTTTGGCTTTATCGCTGGTATTGGACTTACCGGCCAATACTCTGGAAACCGTACTGATCGAAAGGCCAGTCGAGTCTGATATTTCACGAATTTTTAGCTTTCCGTTCATTTTGTGATCTCCTTCAAATTAGCAAATGAAAAAATTCTCATGGCCAGTGATTGCATCAATATAAGGTTTATTTGATCAATGTGAATGATTTTTAGTCACTCCATGAGAATTATTGCAAATAAAGCCGTTGTAGCCAGGATTCTTTTATCGCTATGTTTATTTGGTAAACCAATTTCTCTTACTGGTCGGATAAATTTTTCGGTGTGTATGATTATAACCAAATGATTATTAAAATTTTTATTTTTCATTAGTGTTTTTCTCATATTCAGAACACCTGATACATTTGACTGACTCTGCCAAATTGAACCGGTATTGGGAAATTTCCCACAAAATGGATGATGGAGAGTGCGATGAGTATTGATGTTAAAGAATCGGGCGAAGAAGCCTTTTCTACCCGCAGAAAATGGAAGTCTTTAAGATGGTGGATGCTGGCGCTATTTTTACTTGGCGTGACCGTCAACTACATTACCCGTAACTCATTGGGTATTTTGGCCCCGGAGTTAAAGACCAGTCTTAATATGACCACTGAGCAGTACTCGTGGGTGGTCGCCTCTTTCCAGTTAGCCTATACCGTTTTCCAGCCAATATGTGGCTGGTTGATCGATGTGATTGGCCTTAAGTTAGGTTTCTTAATTTGCGCCAGTATTTGGGCCATAGTTTGTATGATGCATGCCGGTGCCGGTAGCTGGCTGCAACTGGCGATTCTACGTTTCTTTATGGGCGGCGCTGAAGCTGCCGCAACGCCAGCGAATGCCAAAACAATTGCTGACTGGTTCCCGAGAAAAGAGCGTCCGGTTGCCGCCGGTTGGGCCGGCGTCGGTTTCTCCATTGGTGCCATGCTGGCTCCGCCAATCATTGTTGTTGCTCATATCTCGTTTGGCTGGCAGGGGGCATTTTTGTTCTCCGGTGGCTTAGCACTGCTTTGGGTCGTATTGTGGTGGTTGTTTTACCATTCACCTGAAGATCACCCGAATCTGAGCAAAAAAGAGCTGGCCTTTATCCGCCAGGACAATGAGCCGGATACTGAAAAGCTGCCTTTCTTTAAGTCTCTGCGAATTCTAAGCAAAAATAAAAAATTCTGGGGAATCGCCATCCCGGCTTTTTTGGCTGAACCGGCATGGGCGGTATTTAGTTTTTGGGTTCCTTTATATCTGGCCAATGAGCGCGGAATGGAGCTAAAACAGATCGCTATGTTTGCCTGGCTACCTTTCTTAGCGGCAGATATCGGCAGCGTAGCCAGTGGATACATGACTAACCTGTATCACAAAATATTTGGTTTCGGTCAGATTAACTCGGTGATCGCCAGCTCGGTTACCGGCGCTTTTATGATGATATCGCTGGCCTTTGTGGCGATCACCAAAGATCCCTATATCGCCATTGCTCTGATCTCCGTGGGGGGGTTTGGTCATCAGGTTATTTCCTGCATGTTAAGTGCGCTGGTGGTGAATAACTTTGATAAGAGTCAGGTTGCAACGGTGAATGGCCTGCGGGGTTCATCGGCATGGATAGCCAGCTTCTTATTTACTCTGCTTATTGGCGCCGTTTCCGACACGATCGGCTTTGGGCCACTGTTTGTTGCCATGGGCTTCTTTGACCTGATTGGTGCCGCATTCCTGATTTTCCTGTTTGCCGAACGCCGTAGTCAAAAAACCACTCATGCCTGAATTTATTTTTTCCGGCAGTGAAAATACTGCCGATAACCAAGAAGATATTTGCTATGAAGACATTGAAAAACTGGACGTTAAAACAACAGCATTCTGACCACGTTGAGCTTTGGGTCGATAATCGCCATACCTTTTGCCTGTACGTTCTGGAACAGGATCTGTTTCGGGTGTTAGTTAAGCAAAATAATACCCTGGCGCTGGACAGAACCTGGTGTATTGCTCCCAAAGATGATGTGCCATGGGAAGGTCGCCCTCGCCTGAGCGTTGAAGGATTCTCTCTGCCAGCGTATCGGTTAGAACAGGCTGAAAACCTCTTAGTTATCAGCACCGATACGCTACGGGTTACGGTTCATCAGCCGCTATGGCTGGAGTGGGAATTTAAAAATGCTCAAAACCAATGGCAGGCGCTGACCTCCGATCGCTCAACCGGCGCCTATATGTTGAATTCACACGGCGATGGCGTTGCGCACTATCAGCGGCGCTATGGTCAGGACCAGGTGTACGGGCTGGGTGAAAAATCGGGCGATCTTAACCGCAGCGGGCGTCGTTTCGAGATGCGTAACCTTGATGCGATGGGATATAACGCAGCATCAACCGATCCTTTGTATAAACATATTCCGTTTACAATAACCCGTCGGGAAGGCGTTAGTTTTGGCCTGTTTTATGACAACTTAAGCAGTACTTGGCTGGATTTAGGCAAAGAGCTGGATAACTACCATCTGCCTTATCGCCGTTATCAGGCTGAAGCGGGCGATATCGACTATTACCTATTCCTTGGGCCTCAAGTATTAGATGTGACGAAGAAGTTCGTTCGTTTAACCGGTAAGACACTGTTCGGGCCCAAGTGGAGCCTTGGCTATAGCGGTTCTACTATGTCATATACGGATGCGCCGGATGCCCAAAATCAGCTTCAGCAGTTTATTAGCTTATGCAAACAGCATGATATTCCTTGCGATTCATTCCAGCTTTCATCGGGTTATACCTCGATTAATAACAAACGTTATGTGTTTAACTGGAACTACGACAAAGTTCCTCAGCCAAAGGTATTGAGTAAAGCATTCCTCGATGCCGGTTTTAGACTGGCGGCAAATATCAAACCTTGTTTGCTACAGGATCACCCTAGATACCAGGAAGTTGCTCAGGCGGGGCTATTTGTTCGGGATTCTGAAACCGGTGAGCCGGAACGCTCAGTATTCTGGGATGATGAAGGTTCTCATCTGGACTTTACCAACCCTGAAACTATTCAATGGTGGCAGAGCAACGTCACCAGCCAACTGTTGGAGATGGGGATCGGTTCTACCTGGAATGACAATAATGAGTTTGAAGTTTGGGATCGGGAAGCGGTATGTCACGGATTCGGTAAGCCGATTGCCATTAAACATATTCGCCCGGTGATGCCATTATTGATGATTCGCGCTTCGATGGAAGCTCAGCAGCGATTTGCACCAGAAAAACGCCCGTATCTGATTTCCCGTTCCGGCTGTGCCGGTATTCAACGCTATGTTCAGACATGGAGCGGAGATAACCGCACCAGTTGGCAAACCCTGCGTTATAACACCCGTATGGGGGTTGGAATGAGTTTGTCCGGTCTGTATAACTTAGGACACGATGTGGGTGGCTTCTCTGGCGATAAACCTGATGCAGAGCTGTTTGTTCGCTGGGTTCAGAATGGTGTAATGCACCCGCGCTTTACTATCCATTCATGGAATGATGATCATACGGCCAACGAGCCTTGGATGTATCCGGAGGTGACTCCGGCTATTCGTAATGCGATTAATCTGCGTTATCGACTGATCCCTTATTTTTATAATTTACTCTGGCAGGCTCATCGCGATGATGAACCGATGATTCGCCCGACCTTTTTAGACCATGAACACGACGTGAATACCTTTAGCGAAACGGATGATTTCCTTATCGGTCGTGACCTGCTGGTTGCCAGCGTGGTAGAAGAGGGGCAGCGTGAGCGCTCAGTTTATCTTCCTGCTAATCAGACCGGCTGGTATTGCTTCTATACCGGCGAGTGGTTTACCGGCGGTCAGACTATTGTGGTACCTGCGCCGCTGGAACGTCTGCCTTTGCTGGTCAGAGCCGGAAGCGTACTGCCTGCTTCAAGATGCCTGTGTTCAACGCAGCTGGCAAAAGAACAGGTACGGGAGCTGTATTTATTTCCTCAGCAGGGTAGCGGGTCATCATCAGGCGATATTTTTGAGGATGACGGTGAAAGCTTTGACTATCTGACTCAGAATGCGCTCTGGTTGGATTGGACGCTTACCTCAGATTCGCAGCGTATTGACCTGACTATTCAGACCAAAGGCCGTTATGTGCCATCATGGGATAAGCTAGTGACAATATTGCCTCAGACCGAAATCCGCCCTCTGTTTATCAATGGCGAGCAAGTTAGTGAGGTTGTGTTGGCTTCACTCTGCTGAGACCGTTGATGCATGAGTAGTGATAAGCCGTCGTAATGGCGGCTTGATACTGATGAAACCATTACATTTTATATTTGTATCGGTTTCATCCGCAAAAGAGACTTCGGAGTATAGTGACTGTCTTGAGGTCAACGGACGATGTTTTTTAGGTTCAATGGGCTGGCTGCTATGACCTAACGGACCGTGATTTATTACTTAGCTTAAATATGTAATAACTTAAATAGGCTAAATATCATTCAGTTAATGGGTAAGGCTGATAGACTTGTTATAATCAGCCATATTAAAAAGCGTAACGTTGGGGATATTACATGTCAGATGCTAAACGCCTGTACCAAAAAGTTGGTCAGGAACTGAGGGTAATGCTAAGTTCAGGCAAGTTTGAGATAGGTTCTCGCTTGCCGCCGGAGCGTGAAATTGCCGCTCAATTTGAGGTTAGCCGCGCAGTTATCCGTGAAGCATTAATTATGTTAGAGCTGGAAAGCCTGATTGATGTCCGCAAAGGCTCAGGTGTTTACGTGATTAATCTGCCTGATAATGTAAAACCAGCGCAATCGGCCGCCGATGATGTTGGCCCGTTTGAAATGTTGCAGGCCAGACAATTACTTGAAAGCAATATTGCCGCCTTTGCCGCAACTCAATTAGTTAAATCTGATATCGCTGATTTACGTAACGCTCTGGAGCAAGAACGCCTTGCGCTGGAGAGCGGGCAAACTAACTATGACGGCGATGAGCTGTTCCATACTTTAATTGCCAAAGCGACACAGAACTCACTGTTAGAAGATATGGTGCACGATCTTTGGGTGCGCCGAAATAACAGCGCCATGTGGCAAAAGTTACACACCCATATCAGTAATCAGGACTATCGACGCAACTGGTTAAGCGACCACCAAAAGATCCTACAGGCATTGCAATGTAGGGATCCGCAGGGCGCTCGTCAGGCAATGTGGCAGCATCTAGAAAATGTAAAGCAGACCTTGATGGTTCTGTCTGACTCCGACGATCCCGGTTTTGACGGATATCTGTTTGACTCTGTGCCGGTTGAGGGGAAGGGGGCTTAATATTAATAAGCCCCGGACTATGTTGTTATCCCGTTGATATTGATTGTTTTGATTCAGGGATGTCCTAGCATTTGGCTCTGTGGAATCAACCGTTGGTAAAATTGTTCCGGGAGTTTGGTATCCCAGTGTCCTGCGAGTTTGGCATAGCCAATAGTGCCGCCCAGGATCAGGGTCAGAATCAGCGCGATAGCCATACCGGACAATCCGGCACTGCGGGTTGCTCCCGGTTGACCTTTGGGCCTAAAGGCCGAAAAGACCAGAGTATCCTTCGCCGGACAGGATTCAACGCATGACATACAAGCGGTGCATTCCACCGTTCTGACCTGAATCAGGCGATCGACAGGAATACGTGACGGGCAGGCTTTAGCGCATTTTCCACAGTCGATACAAGAGTCGGGGTTACGGCGTACTTTAAATGGTGAGAACAGAGAGAACAGGCCAATCAGTGCGCCGTAAGGGCACAGATAGCGGCACCATAGATTTTGAACAAACAGGCTGCCGATAGTCAGCACGATAACGGAAATTAGCGTCACCTGCCCGATATTACGGAAGAAGTTCAGCATTTTTACGTCAGCTATCAGCCCATAAGGTGACATCAGAAATCCCTGAATAGCCTGGACCGGCATCGGAACAACCAAATAGAGGAAAAAAGCCAACAGCAGATATTTCAGGCTGCGCAGCGGAATATCCAGCCAACGCGGAGGAGAAAAATGCCGGCCGAACAGCTTTTTGCCTAATGCACCAAGCGCTTCAGATAGCGTGCCCACCGGACATAACCAGGAGCAAAATGCTTTTTTGAGCAGTAATCCCATGGCTAAAAATGCCACTAAAAGCAGCATCGATGCGGCATGGATAGGGGGAATATTCCAGGTTTCGAGAAAATACTTTAAATTCATTAAACCTGCGATAGGCAGCCAGCCTTCAATACCCGCCGGTCGTTCAAGGTAGAGGCTATTTCCGCCGGTTTCATAAAACCGAACCCAGATATAGAAAGTGACGCAAATATAGATGTTGATGACAACAAACACCGACTGAGCAACATGTCGCCATGTCTTAGCATTTTGCAGGCTATTCCACGGCAGTTTTCCGCCCTTGGTGCCGGGGCGGCGGATCAGTTTTTTTCTCGACCGGGTCGCCGCCTTATCGATGTCATCATCGGCATCGTTATTTTGGGCATTGATCTGTTTTAAATGAGAATTCATATCTTATCTTCGTCATTGAGCGAGCAGCATAATCTTCAAATATCGATAAAACATACCATGTAGAATATATCGGAACAGGTATATTGCATTTTAAATGCGTCTTTATTGAGGTAGATCGTGTTTTGGGCTATGAAGTAGATTATTTAATGTGTTGCAGATAATCGGCTGATATTAATCTCGAACATCCACTAAACTATTTGTGATACCGCAGGGTATGCTATGGGCAGAAAGGCCGGAGCCGACGATCAAATGTGAAAAAAGAGCCCGGAAATCAGTCACTATTAATGAGCAATGACTTTTATGCAGGACAATAAATTAACCAATACCAAGCTAGAGAGAAATAGAAAACGGATTCTGGAATTATTATCAGATAACCTGTTAGTTGCTGCTATCGACTACGGTAAACAGACCAAAAGCTTATCGGATCCCTCTCTGGATAAAGAGATTCATGAAGCCCATAAGTTAGTTAATTCTCTGCACGCCGCTGACCTTGCGGACTTACTTGAGTCCCTGCCGAATAATAAACGCCGGGCCGTCTGGGCCCTGATGGGGGATAAAAAACGCGGTAAAACGCTGATAGAAGCCTCTGATACCGTATGGGACAGCCTGACTGAAGATATGAGCGATCGCCAACTGCTGGCGGCTCTTCAGCATTTAGATCTGAATGAACAGGCCTATCTGGCCGGATACTTACCCCGTGATTTAGTTGAGCAATTACTGGCTTCTCTGGATGCGCATCAGCGTGCCAGAGTGAGCGAGATCATCCATCTAGGCCATGATCGAGTCGGTGGTTTGATGGACTTCGAACTTATCGCTATTCGGGATGATATTACATTAGGGGCCGCGTTACGGTTTCTACGTAAGCGTAAAAAGATTGCAGATTCAACCGATAAGCTGTTTGTTATCGATCGGGAAAACCATTTACTCGGTGAGCTACTGATTACCGATATGCTGCTTAATCCCCCGCAGACTAAAGTTTCTGAGCTAATGGTAAAGGAGCCGCTGACTTTTTTACCCGAAGATGATGCTGAAGAGGCTGCCGGTGCGTTTGAACGCTATAACTTGATTAGTGCGGCGGTGGTTAATCACCAGAATAAGCTGATTGGTCGGTTAACGGTCGAAGATGTGGTCAACGTAGTATTGGAAGAGAGTGATAACGATCTGCGCAGAATGGGCGGGGTGTCTGAAAAAGAAGATATCTTCTCACCGATATTGGTTTCGGTACATCGCCGTTCAGCATGGCTGGCAATCAACTTATGTACGGCCTTTGTGGCTTCACGGGTGATTGGCCTGTTTGAAAACACTATTTCTGAGCTGGTGGCACTCGCCACCTTAATGCCGATTGTGGCAGGTATTGGCGGTAATACCGGTAATCAGACTATTACAATGATTGTCCGCTCATTGGCTCTACACCAGATTCGTTCTGAAGATATGCCTTTCTTGATGCTGCGTGAGCTGGGCGTCGCCATTATTAATGGCATTGTCTGGGGCGGAATTATGGGCGGAGTGACCTATATATTGTACGGCAATCTGGCTATGGGCGCGGTCATGACTTTAGCCATGATCCTGAATTTATTGCTGGCTGCGCTGATGGGGGTGATTATTCCGATGACCATGAATCGGTTGGGAAGAGATCCTGCCATAGGATCAAGCGTCATGATTACTGCCCTTACTGATACCGGCGGATTCTTTATTTTTCTTGGCTTGGCAACGCTGTTTTTAATCTAAATGATGGTGAACGCGCTGAAAGATATTCAGTGTATATTTCTTCAGTACTGCGCATAACCGATGGTTATACGCAGTACTGATTAATATCACCGACGGATTAATTTTCTGTCCGCTGTTTTTGATGCTCATAGGCTTTTAAATGGGTATAAGCGGTATACAGCAGTGGTAAAGAGGCTTTCTGCATATTTTGCTGCTCAGCCCGATAAATCAGGTCGCCAACGATTTGATCGGATTCGATCCGGCTGCCGTTAAGCAGATCCCGATACATTGAGGCGGTCAGGGTTGATCCCGGTACTAATAACATGGAATGAGCCCGTTCGACTGACGGTGAATAGCCTGATGCTAGCGCAACACTGCGTATT
>POVV01000107.1_pt1 | contig 75002 bp, 62 predicted proteins | sample 1560271 | NCBI WGS metagenome assembly POVV01 (sample SAMN08337232, study PRJNA429181) | Bioreactor metagenome, whole genome shotgun sequencing project. | biome: cows' rumen and soil; feature: anaerobic; isolation source: anaerobic chemostat enrichment culture, galacturonate as sole carbon... | reverse complement strand
ACCGTAAAGGCGGGAGAAACACTGAAACAGAACTTCGTATTGGGCGAAACGGCCAAAGAGCTGGGCGAAGTAACCGTTTCGGCCAACTCCATGCTGGGAAGCAAAAGAGCCGTACTCAACCGCACGGGGTCGGCCTACTATATGCCCAAGGAGGAGTTGAGCAAATTCAACTATACCGACGTAAACCGCATGCTGTCGACCGTGCCGGGGGTGAGCTTCTTTGAGGAAGACGGGTTCGGGCTTCGTCCCAATATCAGCCTCAGAGGCTCGTCGCCAAGCCGGACATCGAAGATTACGGTGATGGAAGATGGCGTGCTGGCCGCACCGGCTCCGTATGCTTCGCCTGCTGCCTATTATTTTCCCACGGCAGGGCGTATGGATGCGGTCGAGATACTCAAAGGAAGCAGCCAGATTCAGTACGGCCCCTTCACCACGGGAGGAGCCATCAACTTTCTTTCGGCTGCCATACCAAGCCGTTTCAGTGCGGCATTACGTACCTCTTACGGTAGTTTCAACACGAGCAACCTGCGTGCTACCGTGGGCAATTCGTACAAATACGGAGGCTATGTGGTCGACTTTCTTAAATACAACTCCGACGGATTTAAAACCATCGACAACCAATCGCCCAAAGGGTTCGACCGAAACGATGTAACCGCCAAACTGCGCCTGAATACCGACCTGAGCCGGGAGCAGAATCACTCGCTTACCTTCAAATTCCAGTACTCGAACGAAAACTCGGACGAAACCTATCTGGGCATCACCGAGGAGGATTATCGCCTTGCGCCCTTCAAACGCTATGCCGCCTCGGGGGTAGATCACATGAAGACCAATCACAAACAGTTCATGGCCACTTATCTTTTCAATGTGAATCGGAACATGGCGGTAAGCGCTACCGGATATTACAACACATTCGATCGTAACTGGTACAAGCTCGATAAGGTGAATATGGGTGACAAGGTTCCGAGTCTGGACAAGGTACTAGTGAACCCGGAGAAGCATGCCGATATCCTAAGTGTGCTCAAAGGCGAAAAGAACACGACCGACAAACCGCTGCTGGTAAAAGCCAACAAGCGCGATTATTTTGCCAGAGGCGTGCAAGCCCGCATGAACTATCGCTTCGATGCCGGCCCGACACGAAACGAGGTGGAAGCAGGCATCCGCTACCATCAGGATGGCGAAGACCGTTTTCAGTACGTCGACAAATACGACATGATGCACGGCACGATGGTGCTGGCCGAAGTCGGCAAGCCCGGATCGGACGCCAACCGCGAGATTACGGCCAAGGCCTTTGCCGGGTATCTGCTCTATAAGTTCAGCTACGGCAAGTTGCACCTCACTCCCGGTTTGCGCTATGAGCACATCACCCTGAGCCAAGACGACTATGGCAAGAAAGATCCCGACCGTAAGGGCGATGCCTTGAAGCAGACAGAGAACAAGATAGGCGGCACGTTCATCCCCGGCATCGGTGTTAACTACCGCTTCACGACAAGCCTCTCGGCCTTTGGTGGAGTGCACAAGGGATTTGCCCCTCCGGGAACCAAAGCCGAGACCAAACCCGAAAGCAGCACCAATTACGAGCTGGGCGTACGCTTGCTCAAAGGTTCGCTTTATGTAGAGGCGGTGGGGTATCTGAACCATTACAGCAATATGCTGGGCAGCGATATGGCAGCTACCGGAGGCAGCGGCACGCTCGAACAGTTCAATGCCGGCAAGGCCGATGTAGGCGGGCTGGAGCTATTGGTACAGTACAACCTGATGCGTCGCGACAGCCGTTTGCAGATTCCCGTAGGGTTGGCTTATACCTTCACCGATACGCACTTTCGGAGCGAATTTAAGAGCGATATCTGGGGACAGGTGAAACAGGGCGACGAAATACCTTACATCGCCAAACACCAACTCACCCTCAATGCCGGGCTGGAGTACGAACAATTTAGTTTGAACGCCACAGGACGCTACCATTCGGGCTTCAGAACCGTGGCCGGAAGCGGAACCATTCCGGAACTGCAAAAGGCAGGCGAGAGCTTCGTGGTAGACCTGATTGCCAAATATGCACTAAACAGGTACGTAGAGGTATCCTTATCGGGCATCAACGTGCTCAACGCCAAATACATCGCTTCGCGTTCACCCATGGGTGTGCGTCCCGGTATGCCGGCGGGTGTATATGCCGGATTATCGCTGACTTATTAATCGTTCTTTTATCGACGAATCAAATTAAATCTCAAGGAAATTATGAGAAAGTGATTCTGCCCTAAACGAATGTTCCGGATACGGGCGATTACGCCCGGAAAGAAAGAAAAAGATTCCCCGCCAATGCACCCGTTTACGGTGTGCCTTGACGGGGAAAATTACTTAGTTGGTCTCTCCTGTTCTTTTTCTCAAATACTCTTTCAGATAGGCCGGACGGTCAGTTTGGAGAATGGTCGCTCCTAATACATCTATCAGGTAGCCATAGCCTTCATCGGGATTGATAAGCGAACGATCGTCATCATGTCCACCGGCATGAGTATCCCAAAGTGTATTGTACCAAATATGACATTTCCCATAGAGTTTTTCTTTTATTTTCAAAGGCAACTCGTTGGTATCCTTGGCAAATTTAAACTCAATGGCTACGGGTTTTAATATACGAAGGTACGCTTCCAACTTGAAAAGTGCTTCCTTATCGTCCAAATCAACTTTTGGCATGAAAATCACTTTATCCAAATAGCTACCGTAAAGACGCTTCACCTCTTCTGCCGAAGCATTACTTTTCATGATCACGAGGTTGGTTGTATGCGTCTTTTCAAGCAATTCATATACCTGATCAAAATAATCAAAGGCTTTATCTAAATTGAGCATCACCCGCCCTTTGGCCAGGAGTAAAGCCTCCTCTAAGGTGGGCACGGTATGTATTGTCTTGATGTTGCAGCCATTGCGCAACCTCAGTGCTTTGATTTGCGCTAACGTAAGCTCCTCGGGGCGTCCTTTTCCGGTAGTGGTACGATTGACGGTAGAGTCGTGCATTAAAATTAACACACTGTCTTTCGTCAATGCCAGATCCACTTCGACAATCTCTACTCCCATTTTAATTGCATTTTCTATTGCCTCAAGAGAGTTTTCGCATGCATGGCGCCAGTCGCCTCGATGTGCCACCACCAGTACCGTACGATTATCGGGTGTAAAAAGTTGAGAACGTATTTGGTTCACCCTGTCTGCTTGTGCAACCAGTGAAAGCACAAATAGACAGAAAGAAAACAGCAGGCATATTCTTTTCATCATTCTAATAATCAAGTGTTAATAGTATCCTTTATTTTGTTCCTGCTCAATTGCTCCGGCCGGTTTCAAACGATCAATATGTGTTTGCGGAATGGGGCGCAAACAATGATAGGGCTTGATTGAGGCGGAAGCTGCTGCATTGTATTGCTTGACCCACTCATAGAATTTCTCTGTACGAACCAAGTCTTCCCATCGACAGGTTTCACCTAACAACTCTCTTCCCCGCTCATCTAAGATAAAATCAATAAAGTTGGTACTCTTTAATTGTGCTTCGGTTACTTTTATTTCTTCATACGTACTATGAAAGTCATTGATATCTCCTTGTTCAACAGTCCAATATTGAGCGGTTTTCACCTCTCCTTCGGCCCATGCGGCACGTTTACGCAATACGTTGATATACTGAGCAGCCAATTCAAAGTTATGCTTACGCCCGGCTGCTTCGGCAGCAATGAGATAAGTCTCTGCCAAGCGCATGCGAACCCACTCACGTGAAGAGGCTCTCTCAGCCACCGAAGGACGATTGGGAGCCAAGTGTTTGATAAGCGTAGGGTATCGTTTTGAATCGTGTGCCTCGTAAGGATAATAGGCGTATTTTCTCTTTGCGCGCATTGCCTTAAGATCAATTCCTTGGGCAGATAGCCCTGATTTCTCTATGGTGTAATATACAGCCGTATCGCCCAATTGAAATTTGGCTTTACCCTCTATTTGCCCTTGAAGCGGATCGGGCGTAAAATAGATTGTTCCCTTATCCTCTAATGTTTTCCAAACAGGAATGGTATTCGCGTTGTTTGATAAATATGCCCAACGGAAACTTTTATAAAAACGGGAGTCGTTTTTACGATCGAATAACTCAAACAACGTCTTATCGGTAGGACGAAAACGCTTGTACGGACGACCATAAAAAATATCTCTCTGCATACCCGGTTCATCATCATATACGGGCAACCAGTACAGATGAAAGGTATTTCCAGAGCCATTGAAAATCGGGTTAGAGGTAAACTGAACGGCGAAGATCACTTCATTGTTTCCCATATTATTGATATTCCACAAGTCTGCAAAGTTCTTTTGCAATTGATGGCTGCTTTCTTTAATTACTTTCTCCGAAAAGTAAAGCGCACTATCCATATCGCTTACCTGCTGTCCACGTACATCGGCAACCGCACTGCCTCTTGTTAGGTACACCTTTGCCAATAAGTGGGCAGCAGCATAAGCCGAAGCTCTTCCTTTCTGTGACTCATCTACCTTTAGAGGAAGTTCCTTAACAGCCAGTCGCAGATCACTAATAATCAATGCATAAACAGCAGATATATCTGCCCTCTCGAAACTGGTTCTTATTTCAAAGCTACCATCTGTTACCAGTGGAATTTTACCAAACTGCTGAACCAACTCAAAATAAAGAAGTGCACGGATAAATTGCATTTCGGCATAGGAACGACGTTTTTTGACCTCGGGCATAGTCGCTACGTCAATCTGGCTCATGGCTATGTTTGCATTACTAATTCCCTTATAATGATTCTCCCAGATATCATCCAAAATAGTATTGTCGGGATTCATCTGTGTACCGTAAGCATTGAATGAAGCTTTGTGGTTTCCATCACTACCGGAGGTAAATAAATCGGTTCCCATCTCTGTCATCACATCATAGCGTTCGCCTCCGCAACCCCATCTTAGAAAACTATATGCGGCAATAACGGCTGCGTCTACTCCCTGCTCCGTTCCATAATAGTCATACGTCAATTTAGGGGCTCCCTTTTCACTCAACCAGTCGGAACAACTATAGGTTGTAAGCAAAACGCTCATTATTAACAGAACACTTATTATCTTTTTCATAATTACATATATTTACAGATTTACATAGAAAGATTAAAGCCAAACATCCACGTACTGAAACTGGGAGAAGTTAGTCCCAAAGCTCCTTCAGGGTCAACACCGGTGAACTTGGTCAAAATGAACGGATTACTGGCACTAAGATAAAATCGAACTTTATTCATCAGTAATTTCTGGCTTATCGGTTGGGGAAGCGTATAACCCAAGGAGATGTTTCTTATTCGAAGAAAGTCGGCCTTATCATAACCAAGCGTAGAGGAGTAATCCAGTTTTTCGGCATTGACCGTAGGGCGGGGATACGCATTGGTAGGGTTTTGGGGTGTCCAATAATCAAGCTTTATCGTATTGGCTCTGCCGGGTTTCTCCATCAGTTCTGCTCCATTCTTCAGAATACCTCCTATACTGGCATAAAGAAAGATGGAAAAATCAACATTCTTATAATTGATTGTATTGATCAGGCTGGCAATGAATTTGGGGCGTTTGCTTCCTAAAATAACTTTATCTTTATCCGTTATTTTATAATCTCCGTCCAGATCGTCTACTCTGATGCTCCCAATGGTAAAGTTTCCACCGTTGGCATTGAATTTCTCCATTTCAGCCTTATCCTCGGGTGTATTTTGCCAGATGCCGTTTTTGCGGAAGTCATAGTAGACATCTATCGGCTGGCCAATAAACCATCGGTTGCCAATATCATCTGCTTTGCCATTATAAAGTTCAACAACTTCTTCTTTATTGGCCGAGAACATCCAATCTGTCGTCCACGTAAAGTTTCTCTTACTGATATTTCGCGTATTCAATGTAATTTCGATTCCTTTGTTTCGGGTAGAACCAACATTGGATATCACATTTGGAAATCCTGACACCACCGGAAGCTGTCTCTTCAACAATAGGTTATTCGTATTCTGAAGATATAGTTCTACCGATCCATTCAGCCGGTTTTTCAAGAAGCCGAAATCAATTCCTACGTTCCATTGCCCAGTCGTTTCCCATGTAAGCTGTTCATTTGCCATCACGCTCGGAGCATAGCCTATAGCCTCGGTGGCACCGTTGTTAAACACATAATGCATCAGCCCCAAAGCACCTTTGGTTTGATAAGGATCAATAGCCGAATTGCCGGTTTTTCCATACCCCAAACGCAACTTAACATTGTCTATCCATGAAGCACCTCGCATAAAGGCCTCATCGCTAACACGCCAAGCCAACGCCAAAGAAGGAAACAATACCCACTTATGCCCTTCGGCTAAACGAGACGAACCGTCGTAACGAGCCGAAGCAGTAAGTAAGTATCTACCCAAATAACTATAATTGACACGCCCCATAAACGAAGCCATATTCCATTTAATATATTGGCTACCAACACCATCAACCTTCAATCCTGCTGCTAAGTCATAGTACTTCAGCCCATCGGATGGTAAGTCCTGAACACCGACCTTAACCGATTCTTCCAAGTCTTGCTGAACGGACTGCAACAGCGTTACGCCCAAAGCGTGTTTTTCACGAAAATCTCGGTTGTAGGAAAAGTAATTTTCCCAAGTAACCATCGAATAGTTGGTTACTGCATTCTTTGCATACGAACTACCTAACTGACGCTGGGTTGTTTTAGAGGCGTAATATTCATAATCTTGAACCGAACGTGTATCAATACCAATATTGGAACGGAACATCAGCCCCTTTAACGGCAGTTTTATCTCAGCAAAATAGCTTCCTAAAAAACGGTTGGTCTTTAACGGACGGTCTACGGCACCTTCCACCATATTCAACATCGGGTTATACATCTGAGAATCTCCTCCAACGAGTCCGGGCAGTGTTCCGTCTTCATTGCGAAAGCTACCCAGTGGAGTGATTCTGTAAAGATAGACATCGGCTTCCATTTCACTTCCACGATTCTGTACCGAATGCGAATACTGTGTCTGTCCGCCTATCTTAATCCAATCATTTATTTTATGATTCATATTAAAACGAATGGAGTATCGCTCATAAGCCTTATCTTTCATTATTCCTTCTGTTTTATTGTATGTAACAGAAGCCATAAAGTTTGTTTTCGCACCACCTCCGCGGATATTCAACTGATGGTCTGTAATCATTCCCTTTCGAGTTACGTGGTCAAACCAGTTGTAAGACCTCACTTTGTCGGGATTATAATTTCCGTTCTCATCATAAGCCATCAGAATTGATTCCAACACATAGGGGTCTTGCTTGAACATGGGTAAAAGCATATCTTCTTCCTTATTGGGAGTTTCGGAAATATAACGATTGGCACCTATACTATTGCGGTAGGCTTCGCGAGTATATTCTGCATACTCGCTACCGCTCATCATATCCATCTTATTTTGTATGGTCTGAACGCCTATATAACCATTGTAGTCAACGTGAGTTTTCCCCTCTTTGCCTTGTTTGGTGGTGATAAGAATGACACCATTAGCACCTCTCGATCCATAAATGGCTGTTGCCGAAGCATCTTTGAGTACCTCCATAGACTCTATATCCGACGGGCTAACCTCTCCCATTCCTCCCGTCACGGGAATACCGTCAATCACAAACAAGGGGTCGTTACTGGCATTTATCGATCGCTTTCCGCGGATCAAGATGGATGGAGTTGCGCCCGGTGACCAATTCGATGTAGAGATAACAACTCCGGAAGCTCGTCCCTGTAAAGATTCTATTGCATTAGTGGCAGGAACAGCGGCTATTGCATCGGCATTTAAAGAGGCAACAGAGCCGGTAAGATCGCGCTTCTTAACAGTACCATAGCCTACAACCACTACTTCATCCAACGTTTTACTATCTTCTTGGAGTATAATGTTAGTTATTCGCTTATCACCCACATTCAAATCAATTGTTTTATATCCGATATAAGAGATCGTCAGTAACGAATGATCTGATACCCCATCTAATGAAAATTCACCATCAAGATTGGTAATCGTGCCATTGGTCGAACCTTTAACCAGAATACTGGCACCAATGATGGGTTCTCCTTTGTCGTCGAACACTTTGCCGGATATTTTTTTGTTACCGACTGATTGCAGCGTATGTGTTGCTTTTTTAGCAATAACAATCATCTTGTTCTGCAACTTATACTCAAGGCTCGGATCCAGAATTTCGGTCAGTACCTCGGCGAGGGGGCTATCAACGAAAACTGCTGTAATTTTCTTCTGCTCATTCACCTCGTCTGTTTTGTAAATAACCGACAGACCCGTTTGGTGTTCTACCTCTTGCAGAACAGATTTCAATGTTTGTTCTCTAAACTCCTTACTTACTGTTTGTGCTTGGAGCGTGACTCCATAACAGAATAAAATAAAAAGAAACAATCGTAATACACATGTTCGGTTTCTCATGTTTAATTAATCAATTAGTTGTTACAATAAAAGTCTATTCTCTGATATATATATCCTTTCCTTTGTGTTCAACATAAATCGGGATGATTTTCTGCAAAGCAGTCATCACCTCGCTTATCGTTTCTTGATTGCGCAATGAAATACGGAAACGCTTCTCTCCTATCATTTCCGAATCAAGCCGGATATGAACATCGTATTGGCGAGATAGCTTGGCCGCCAACTCTTTCAAGGTGATGTTATCGAACTCTATCCGGTTTTCGGACCAAGCGATAGACTGCGCCGCATTCACCCGGGAGCGATGATACACCCCCGATTGGGTATCTAAACTCACACACTCTCCCGAAGAAAGAGCAAGGCATCGGCTACCGTCGTGCAGCTCGACCTGCCCTTCGAGCAAGGTGGTGGTAACAAACCAATCGCCGGGATAGGCCGAAATATTGAATTTGGTGCCCTTTACCACCACATCGTACCCACAGGTTTGTACGGTAAACGTTGCCCCCTCGTTGCGGGTTACCTCGAAATAGGCCTCACCAAGCAGCTTTACATTGCGGTTGTGGGTATTAAACTGATTAGAATAAGTAAGGGTAGAACCGGCATTGAGCCACACCACAGTACCATCGCTCAATATCATCTTGCTTTTTTCGCCATACGGAGCTTCAAAAACAAAATACGTTTCGGCCTGCATTGCATCCTTAACGGTCTGAATGCCGATCATCGTACCTATAGTAATAAGAACGATAGCGGCAACAGCAGCCGCCTTTCGCCAAAAAGCGGTATGCTTGGGCAGTATCGATACAACAGCCTCTCGCGTGCGCACCCTGCTTTGCAAACGTCCCCACTCGCGATTGGTGTCTTCGGTGCTGACCTGAGTAAGCAACCACTCCTTCTCCCACTGTCTGAATTGCAAACGGTGTTCGACCCTCTGCTCGATATAAGCAGACAGTTCATTCTCATCGGCTCTTGAAATACACCCTTCGAAATACCGGATAGATAGTTCACGAATCTCTTTTTCTTCTTTCATATTTTTCACTGTCTATAAGATGTAACAACTGTTCTTTATTTTACCCAACCTTACTATGCAAAAAAGCAGAAAACTTTTTAAGGCTTTCTGCTTTTTTGTATAATAGGACATATCATTATTTATGATTCAGGATAACCCACGCCAATACCGTAATATAGACATCGACAGGATACTGCTCTTTGAAGTGCTTGGAAAAGCAAAACAGAGCCTTGGATATATGCTTTTCTACTGCGGTGGTCGATATATGCAATTGATCGGCTATCTCTCTGTTTTTAAACCCTTTGAAGCGACTCAGCAAAAATACCTGACGACAGCGGTCGGGCAACTGGTCGATAACCAGATTGATTTGCTGTTGCAACTCATCAAAAAGCAAAGACGATTCGGCATCAAGTGCAAAATCGGTGTGGTACAGCCGCTCGTCTCCTTCTATATGGGAGAGGTATTGTATCTCATGCTTTTCAACGATGCACCGATGCTTCAAGTAATTCAAACAGCTATTGCGTACCATAGCAAAAAGTAGCGAGGTAATAGCTACAGCCGAGAGCAACGCACGCTTCTCCCAAAATTTCAGAAAACATTCCTGAATGATATCAGCCGCCGTTTCGTCATTCTCGACAAAACGAATGGCGTAGGCTCGTAAACGCGGATAATAGCTTTTGAAAAGATACTCAAAAGCGCGATCATCTCCTTGTTTAATGGCTTCTAATAGAGCAGATTCATCTGAGAAATCAATCATATATCAGTTTTTGTTATCAAAGGTATGGGATAGTTTGCCGGAAACAGGTTACAATATTATTAATATTTTTTTTAGACTGCAACTATCCTTGCATACTTTTTAATAAGAAAAGACCAGATATGTACGATTACAAAAGATAAACAAACAACTGTATTACAATACGTTAAACAAAAAAAAATCGCTTAATCATTCAATCGTTTTTTTAGTTGTGGCGCCCCTTCGTTCGGAGATACTCGATCAGGTAGCCCGGACGATCGGTTTGCAAGATGCGCGCATCGAGCGTATCGATCAGATAGCCGTAGCCTTGGTCGGGGTTTTCGAGCGACTGGTCGTCGTCATGTGCTCCGGCCATGGTATCCCACAAAGTGTTGTACCATATCCGGCTTTTGCCTTTAAGCAAGCGAGCCACCTCCTTGGGCGCAGGGTTCGTGTCCGACACATAAAGCAGTTCGAACGCTACGGGATTCAATCCTTTCAGGTAGTCTTGTATCTGCTTCATCGCATCGGGTTGGTCGAGGTCTACAATGGGCATAAAGAGCACCTTATCGAGATACCGGCCAAACTCCCGCTTCACCTGTTCGAGAGGCTTCTTGCCCTTCATGATAACCTGATCGGTGGTGCCGGTCTTCTCTAACACCGCATATACTTCGTCGAAGATATCGTACGATTTATCCAGGTTGACCATGATGCGCCCTTTGGCCAGCAACAGTGCTTCTTCGAGTGTGGGAATGGTGTGCTTGGTTCGGATGGAACATCCGTTTCGCAGTTTCAGTGTTTTGAGCGAGTCGAGCGTCCACTCACCAACCTTTCCTTTACCAGTGGTGGTTCGGTCGATCTTGGTGTCGTGCATCAGTATCAACTGTCCGTCTTTGGTTTTGGCCACATCGAGCTCAACGATATCGACACCCATCTTTATGGCGTTTTCGATGGCTGCCAGAGAGTTTTCGGGAGCATAGCGCCAGTCGCCCCGGTGAGCCACCACAAGCACTTCGACCGACGAGGGGTCGAGAAGAGTGGCCCTGATCTTATCCGACGGCCTGTTTTGTGCTTCAACATTAATTCCGCCGCTTCCTATCAGCAGCAACGAAATACAAATCAGTATAATCTTATTCATGAGGTTTTAGTTCTTTGATTTATTATTTTGCCTTTTCTTGCGTATGGGTCGTGGTGCTATATGGGTATTATTCTCATCATGATACAGATTCATAAGAGGTTTAACAATGAGTGAATTTATTTATAAAGCAGAATGTTTCTGCCCTCTTTCTTGTACTTAATGCCATTGACGTATTCAAGAGACTTCAACACAGACTCCAGGCTCTGATTGTCGTGCTCGCCCGAGATCAATCCTTTTATCTCCTGTTCCGGAGCAAAAGTGATGCGACAGTTGTAAATGCGTTCAAGCTCCGAAGCTACGTCGCGAATGGGGGTACTGTTAAAGCGAAGGCTCCCTTTGATCCATCCGGCTATCTCCCGCTCTTCTTTTCGTTTACTGTATTCGCCCGACAGGGTATTGATCACTACCTGTTCGTGAGCCGTAAGCCGCATCATGGCTTCGGGCAGGTCTACTTGTACTTTACCACTTTCGACGCTCACCGAAACAAGCTCGTCGGTATCATAAGATTTGATATCGAAACTGGTTCCCAGTACACGTATCTCCATCTTCTCCGCATGAACAACAAACGGTATGTCCTCGTTGCGAGCCACCTGAAAATAGCCCTGACCTTTGAGTTCGATCTGGCGCGTATCGCCCGTAAAGCGATGGGGGTATCGCACCCGGGAGCAGGAGTTGAGCACCAGCTTGGTTCCGTCGGGCAGCGTCAGTTGCTTCTTCTCGCCAAAAGAGGTAGCCACTTCGGCAAAGTTCACGGGTTGCTCATTCAGGTTGTCGATGTAGTGAAAACCGCCCCATACCATAAGAACCACCGCAGCCACACCGGCCACCGCCACACTTATGCGCTGCAACCAGGTACGTTTCTTGTGCTCGATCCGTTTGAGCAGTTGCCGGGCTTCTTTTTTGGCCTGTTCGCGTTCGAGATACGTAGAAGATACGTAGGCAGAAGACTCTTCCCACAGCTCGGCAGCAACCTCATCGAGCCACTCACTGCCCGAAGCCTCGTGTAAGTGATCGAACAGTTGCGAAGCCTCGTCGCGCGTATAAAGATCGTCGATATAGCGACGAAGAATTCTTTTTTCTTTGGAGATATCGTTCATTATAATATTTAAAAAGAGGAAGATCATTTTGCTACCTCATACAATGCAATACACAAACAAGGGGGCAAGCTAGGGTATGGTTAACGTTTTTTATAGATTTAAATCCGTGTTTCGCATTGGTATGCGAGTATAAAAATACACATAAAAAAGGAAGATCAGCCAACCGTTCGGATTTTTTTTAAAAGAAAAGCAGAGAAAGCATCAAGGAAGTTTAACAAAAAACAGAAGTAAAAAAAGGGCTCAAAGCTTCTGCAAACCACTAATTTTCAGTATCTTTACAGCATAACCAATACATTTATATTATGGAACAAAAGCAAGAATCATTCATCATCCGTACCTATACCAAGGCCGAGTTGGCACATCTGTACAACCCCACCCTCTGCCTCAAAGGAGCATTGCAGGTGATGCGCCGTTGGATTACACAAAACAAAAAACTCTGCAACGAACTCGACCAACTGGGCTACCAGGCGCGCAACCGCATACTTACGCCACGCCACGTTGAAACCATCGTTCGATACCTGGGCACCCCTTAAAAGAAACTTTCTCTCAAAAAAGAAAAAGTTTCTTTCGCCCCGATGGGCATATCCTTTATTTGTTAATATTTTAACTCATCAATACATTCAAATTCTATGAAAAAAGCAAACAACCGTTTTACTCTTTTCCACGGATTTAACCATCCTGTTTCCGAACTAACCATGGAGGAAATCGTAATGCGCATACGAGGAGATGCGTACCAGAGCCAGATTACCGAAATTCGCACACTAATCGATGCCCGAAAAAAAGAAGAAGCCGAAAGAAAGAAGCGAAAATTGCACAGTATCACTTTTGCGGCACGCTATATCGGCGGGCGCAAAGACGTCAACATAGTAGACTATACCGGCCATGTGGTTATCGACATTGACAACCTCACCACACAGGAGCTGTCGGCCGTTGTGCAGGTCGTCAACCAGAGCCCCTACACCATGCTCTCGTTCGTCAGCCCCAAAGGGTGCGGACTTAAGATCGTGGCTCGTGTTTCGCGCCTCGACGGCACACTGCCCGAAAGCATCAGAGAGGTCAAAACCTTTCATGCGGTGGCCTACAATCAGGTAGCAGCCCATTACACTGCGTTGTGCGGGGCGAAGATCGACACCTCGGGCAAGGATGTGGGGCGCACTTGTTTCTTTTCGCACGATGCCAATGCCTATTATAACGCACAAGCCTCGACCTTGATCATCAACACCGGCCCGCCCGATATGCCTGCACACCCCATGGCTAAGCAAGCCCCTCAAACAACCGCAAAAGCAACGGCCGAAAATACAGCGCATCAGCACTCACTCCTCGTTACGCTTTGGTACTATTACAATAAGTCCGAAACCTATAAGGAGGGCAATCGCAACAATTATCTCTTTAAGTTGGCCTGCCAGTACAACCGCTACGGGGTGTCGCACAACGAGGCTCTGACCTTTATCGGCAACCAGTTTAGCGATCTGCCCGCCGAAGAGCTCAACGGCTTGCTGCAAAGTGCCTACTCGCACACCGAGGAGCACAATACGTGCCGCCTCAACGATACTCAAAAACGCATATTGCACATGGAGCAATACATCAACCGGCGGTATGACCTACGCTACAATACCGTACGCTGCTGTATGGAATACCGGGAGAAAAGCACGGAGAAAAGTCCCTTCATTCTGCTCGATGAGCGAACCGAAAACAGCATCTGGACACAGCTCAACGAAGCGGGCCATGCGTGTAGCAGCAAGGTGGTGCAGAACCTGCTTTTCTCCGACTTCAGCGATACCTACCACCCCATACGCGCCTACCTCGACGAGCTTCCTGCGTGGGACGGCAACGACCACATCGACCGGTTGGCTCAAAGCGTAGTGACCACCGCCCCCGATTTCTGGCGCGAGTGCCTCGAGCGATACCTCGTAGCTATGATTGCCGCAGCCACCACCGACACTGTGGTGAACCACACCGTGCTGCTGCTTTGCGGTGGGCAAAACGTAGGCAAAACCACCTTTATCAACAACCTGCTGCCGCCACAACTACACGACTACCTCTCGACCGGGCTTATCAATCCCCTCAACAAAGACGATCTGGCACGTGTGGCACAATCGATGCTCATCAACCTCGACGAATTTGAAGGCATGACGGGTCGCGAGATGAATCTGCTCAAAGACCTCATCACGCGCAAGGTCATCAGTATTCGCCTGCCCTACGCCCGCCGTTCGCAAAACTTTCCGCACACGGCCTCGTTTGCCGGCACGTGCAACTATCCCGAGGTACTGCACGACACCACGGGCAACCGCCGCTTTCTCTGCTTCACCGTGAGCCACATCGAATTTATACAGATAGACTATGCGCAACTCTACGCACAACTCAAGCACCTCTTGCACAAGCCCGGCTACCGTTACTGGTTTACGCCCGAGGAGAATCACCTGATCGAAAAGAACAATGCAAACTTCATATTCCACACGCCCGAAGAGGAGTTGCTGCTCACCCACATTCGCAAGCCCGAACAGTTTGAGCCTCCTACCTATCTTACCGTAAGCGAGATAGCCGAGTTGATTCGGGAGCGAACGGGCTATTTGTATAGTACAGGGGCAAAGATTCAAATGGGGCGGATATTAAGCAAGCACAAGTTTGAATATGTAACCAGCAGAAACGGACGCCGCTACTCTGTATATGTTATCGACATAGAGCAAATCAAGTCAAACCGCTTCCATCCGTAGCAGCCAAAACTGAAAGGTGTGAGGGATGTGAGGGAGGTTTTCTAACTTTATATACCCAGCCTATTTACTTTTATTTTTTTTTATTTTTTAAAATACAAAGGTTAGCATCCTTACCCTTCATCCCTCACACTTTTCGGAAAATAGGCGCGAGAGCATAGTGTAGACTATGCAAGAACACTCCCCGTAGATACTACACAGAAATACGAACGTATGTTTTTACACAAAAGTCGGTGACGTTTTTTTAAAACGCCACCGACTTTTGTCTATTTTCCCGCCGCCTTTTCAAAAAAGCCGACCGCCTTTTCGTACCCTCACTCCCACTCGCCTGCACGCAGTTTCTTCTCGTATGAGATAAGCGTTTCGACCGACAGGCTTTTTCCATTGCCGGCATTGGTTACTTCGATGATCGAAGACAGCACCCGGAAGATGCGCTCGTAATTTCTCACGCCATCATGTGTCAGCATGCCTTGTTCGATGGCCTTGACCACCAAGCGAACATACGCTTTGGGACACCCTTTGTAGTCTATTTGATCGGGAGCGAGTTGCACTAACTCGCGTTTAAGATGATTGATTACTCTTTTTTTTATCAAGAGCCTCGGTGAGTTTTTTGCTCGCCTCAGCTATTTGTTTATCCAATTCTTGCAATTCACTTCTCCGTGTTTCGTACATATTACTTTCAGTTTTTAGTTATGATTCATCTTACGCTTTGTGTGGTTTGGTATTCCATACCAGCAGTGCCAGCAGCACCGACAGCAGGGCTGCACCAATCCAGAACCAGTTGATATAGGTAAAGTCGTACCGATCGACACCATTTACTACCGTTTTGTTGCCCTCTATCAATACGCCGCTCATTACATCTTGCAGCCCTGCACCGATGTAGCTGGCAATGCCCACAATACCCAGTGCAGCACCCGAAGCGTTGCGCGGAGCGATATCAACCGCCATCAGCCCACCCAAGAAGCAGATAAGTACGCCGATGCCTACGCCAAAGAGCACCATCGCCACTACATCCATCCAGAAATGAACACCGGGCACCAACAGGAACAGGCAAAGAGCTAACACATTCATCAACCCGAAGATAAGCGCGGGAACATTGCGACGACCTCCGAAGAGGCGATCGGAGATGACACCCGAGAACACCGTACCGATAATTCCGCAAACGGAACTGATCGAGATAATCAGACTGGCATCGAGCGTGCTATACCCCTTCTGGGCTTCGAGATAGAACACGCCCCAACTGTTAACCGCATAACGACTGATGTACATAAAGGCACTCGACAGAGCCAGCACCCAAACGGCAGGATTGCGCAACACCGCCCGTTGGGCTCGATTGAAATCGGCTGCATCGGTTGTATGCTTGGGGGCGTTTGCAGTGGGATGGTTCACCGCCGCAAGCCCCTTGCTCTGGGGCGAGTCGTAAAAGAAACGCCAAATAATCAGCACACCGATCAACCCGACCAACCCTGCACCCAAAAAGCCATATCGCCAACCCAAAAGGCTGACGATAGAGGCTACGATGATAAACGTAAGCGCCTCGCCAATGTTATGACTGGCCGACCAGAAGCCGTAATAAGACCCTCGTTCCTTATCGGTAAACCAGCGCGAAAGCCCCACCACACACGAGGCAGCACCCATCGACTGAAACCAACCGCTGATGCCCCATAGGATGGCAAACAGGATAAAAGAGGAGGTAAAGCCCAGACAGAGGTTGACCAATGCGCTAACCAGCAACCCCGTAGCCAGGAAACGGTTGATATTGCTGCGATCGGCCAGAAAACCGTTGGTGAATTTACCTACGGCATAGGTAAAAAAGAGTACCGAGCCAATGATTCCCAGCTCTGTTTCGGAGAAGATTCCTTCGTCTACAATCGGCTTTTTTACTACGTTCAGGCTTAGCCGGCAAACGTAATACATACCGTATCCGATGGTGGCAGAGAGAAAAGTAGACCATTGAAAGAGCCTAAGCCGACGTTTGTTTTGGGGCAAAGGCTCTTGACTACAAGGCTTCGCTGGGGAAGCCTTGTAGAAATTTATGAGTTGTTTAAACATATTATTCTCGAAGAGCCTTTAAGTTGCTACGGTTTTGAGTTCGAAGATATTCGATCAGGTAGCCCGGACGATCGGTTTGCAAGATGCGCGCATCGAGCGTATCGATCAGATAGCCGTAGCCTTGGTCGGGGTTTTCGAGCGACTGGTCGTCATCATGTGCTCCGGCCATGGTATCCCACAAAGTGTTGTACCATATCCGGCTTTTACCTTTAAGCAAGCGAGCCACCTCCTTGGGCGCAGGGTTCGTGTCCGACACATAAAGCAGTTCGAACGCTACGGGATTCAATCCTTTCAGGTAGTCTTGTATCTGCTTCATCGCATCGGGTTGGTCGAGGTCTACAATGGGCATAAAGAGCACCTTATCGAGATACCGGCCAAACTCCCGCTTCACCTGTTCGAGAGGCTTCTTGCCCTTCATGATAACCTGATCGGTGGTGCCGGTCTTCTCTAACACCGCATATACTTCGTCGAAGATATCGTACGATTTATCCAGGTTGACCATGATGCGCCCTTTGGCCAGCAACAGTGCTTCTTCGAGTGTGGGAATGGTGTGCTTGGTTCGGATGGAACATCCGTTTCGCAGTTTCAGTGTTTTGAGCGAGTCGAGCGTCCACTCACCAACCTTTCCTTTACCAGTGGTGGTTCGGTCGATCTTGGTGTCGTGCATCAGTATCAACTGTCCGTCTTTGGTTTTGGCCACGTCGAGCTCAACGATATCGACACCCATCTTTATGGCGTTCTCGATGGCTGCCAGAGAGTTTTCGGGAGCATAGCGCCAGTCGCCCCGGTGAGCCACCACAAGCACTTCGCCCGACGAGGGGTCGAGAAGGGTGGCTCTGATCTTATCCGACGGCCTGTTTTGTGCTTCAACATTAAATCCGCCGCTTCCTATCAGCAGCAACGAAATACAAATCAGTATAATCTTATTCATGAGGTTTTAGTTCTTTGATTTATTATTTTGCCTTTGACTTATTCTGTTGTCCTTGACTCATTATTTGATGGTGTAGCCTTCGTTTTGCCAACCGGTTGCATCGTTTACATTCTCGATTTCGGCTTGTGGAATGGGGTATAACTGACGATAAGCATCTACGCCCGGAAACACAGTGGCGAATTGACGGGTACGCACCAGATCGAACCAGCGATCGCACTCTAAAGCCAACTCCAACCGACGCTCCTGATAAACAGCCTTGCGGAAAGCTTCTTTAGTGGAAAGTTCTGCAACGCTTTTAGCCGGTAGTCCGGCATTGCTCCGCACGGCATTGAGCGCATCGAAAGCCTCTTGCGTAGGGGTTACGGTTGTTTCGTTGAGTGCTTCGGCATACAGCAACATCACCTCGGCACAACGCAATACGGGAAAGTCGGCACTGGTTTCATTGTTCGTGGCAGGTGCATTGAACTTGCCCGGACGCTGACCGCTACCGGTAGGAGCTACCAAGGCTTTGCGGTTGTCGGCGTTGCTTTCAAACTCGGCGGGTTCGAGCGAAATAATGTTGCCATTGTCGTTGTTGCGATAGCGATTGTTTTGATGAACCGACTCTCCCACTCCTCCTTTGAGATACTGAACGGCGAAGATGATATCTTTGCTCGTTTTCAAATCATTCGGAAAAGTCAACGGCATAGGTACCAAAGAGAGTACTTTGCCCGACTTAACAGCAGCCACGACGGGGGTTAGCTCGGTGATCACATCTGCTGTTTTACCTTGATATAAATACACCTTGGCCAAGAGCGTTTGTGCGGCATACGAGGTGGCACGTCCGCGTTCCTGCTCGGGCCATGTGGCGGGAAGGGCTTTGGCCACAGTGAGATCTTTCACGATCTGTGCATACACTTCGCTCACCGGAGCGCGTTTATTATTACGAGCCTCCTCTACGGTTTGCGTATGGGTAATCACAGGCACGTTTCCCCACAGACGAACCAGATTGAAATAGCACAAAGCACGGATAAACGATGCTTGTCCGGCTATCTTCGTTCGCTGGTCGTCACTCATCTGCACATTGACCATGTTTTGCAGAATGAGATTGCAACGATAAATGGTAGTATAGAGCGAGAGCCACGACCCGGACAGGTTCGAGTTGGCAGGTGTTTCGGTAAACACCTCTATTTGGTAAGTAATTCCACCACTGGCACCCGAATTGTCGTTCTTCACATTGTCGCCTCGTGTTTCCATCAAGGTCATAAACTTGGCACCGTACTGATCGCCTGACTGCAATTCGTCATACGCACCGATAATACCGCCCTCAAGTCCTTTTACATCTGTATAAAAGGTTTCCTCGGTAGGAAAGTCGATCGGTTTCAAATCAAGAAAGCTGTTACAACCCGAAAGGATTGTGACTAAAAAAGCGGATAATATAATTCGTTTCATGCGCTGGTTGTTTTTAAGTTAGAAAGTAAGATTTACACCGATCGAGGTGGTTCGGGCAAGCGGATATACTCCGTAGTCCTCGCCATTGGTGGTAGCTGCGCTGCGGTTGGACACCTCGGGATTGAAGCCCTCGTACTTGGTAAAGGTAAACGGATTTTGTACAGAGCAATAGATGCGTGCCGACTGAAGATAGGCTTTGCGTATCCAGTTTGCCGGCAAGGTGTAGCCAAGCGAAATGTTCTTGATTCTCAAATACGAACCATCCTCGACGTGCCAGGTAGAAGTCGTTCCGTTCTGCCCTTTGCTCACACGGTTGGCGCGTACGTTCATGCCGCTGCCGGTATCGGTTTCGGATTTCCACCGATCGAGGGCACCTTTGTAGTTGTTCATGTTTCCTTCGTGGTTGTAGAAGTAACGGCGCGAAAGGTTCAGTATCTCATTGCCATACACCCCTTGGAAGGTAATGCCGAAGTCGACACCCTTCCAGGCCAGCGTGGCACCGAAACCATACGTAAAGTCGGGCATATAGTTGCCTACAATGGCACGGTCGGTATCGGAAATATCGAGAATACCGTCGCCGTTGACATCTTTGTATTTAAAGTCGCCCGGTTTCGTATCGGCAAGCCCATAATTGGTTGGAGAGTCTTTGTAGTGTAATGTTGCATCTACTTCGGCCTGATTCAGGAAGACGCCTTCGACCACCGGTAAATAGTAAGAACCAATGGGCTCGCCCACACGGGTAATGAAGTAGGCATTGCTCACCGAACCCGAAGAGATGATGTCGGCATTGCCCGGCCCCAACTCTTTGACCTCATTGATGTTCTTGGATATATTGAAATAGGCTGTCCAGCTAAAATCTCCCATCTGATGGCTGGTAGCGATATTAAATTCTACTCCTTTATTGTTCACCTTACCAATGTTTTCCAGACGTGTGGCATAGCCGGTCGTCATGGGCACGGGTACATTGAGCAGCAGGTCGTAGGTGTTACTATTGTAGAGGTCGAGACCGAGAGTGAGTCGGTTGTGAAAGAAAGAAGCATCGAAACCGACATTGACTTGTGCCGTCTTCTCCCACCGCAGCCCAGGGTTCGGCATGCTATTGGGGGCAGCACCTTTGATGATCTGCGCACTCGCTCCGCCGAGCACATAGCTATAATAGCCTACTTCGCCTTGCGCGCCATAGTTGGGGATACGGAAATTTCCGGTTAAACCGTAGCTGGCGCGCAGCTTAAGGTCGTCGATAAAAGTGAGCGACTTCATAAAAGCCTCTTCGGTCATGCGCCAGCCGGCAGAAATGGAAGGGAACCATCCCCAGCGATTGTCTTTGCCAAAACGGGAAGCTCCATCGGCACGAACGGCTCCCGAAAGCATGTATCGCCCAAGGTAGTTGTACTGTACACGGGCAAGACCCGACAACAAAGCCCACTCCGAGGCGCGTGAGTTACCACGGGTCACTGTTCCGGCATTCAGCGTAGGAATACCATTGGTGATGAAGCCGTTGGCAAACGCATAATTACTCTCATCGCGCTGATATTGCATGGTCCATCCCGCCAATGCATTAAGCGAATGCCCTTTGTACTCTTTATTGAAACTCAGCGTCTGCTCGAACAGCCAGTTGTAGAGTTTGGCTGTTTTGGAGGTTGCCTCGGGCACAGATTCGGGATTTCCGGCAGTGTTGGATATCGGAAGCGTTGAAGGACGGAACGTATCTTGCGAATTGTTATAAATATCCATACCAAAATTAGCACGATACTTTAAGCTCGGCAGCAGAGCCACCTCACCATAAATATTTCCGAACATACGCGAGGCCTTCGTCTGATCTTTCTGCAACAGAGCCAGTGCTACCGGATTCCAAACCTGAGTCTGGCTATTGCCGCGCTTAACAGAGCCGTCGGGCATGAGCGTTTCGGTATTGGGACTCCAGGCATTTTGAGCAAAGTTAAAGGTTCCGTCGGCATTGTAGACCGAAAAGATAGGAGCACTGTGCAAAGCAGAGGCAATAATACCACCTCCGTCCTTATTGTAAGCTCCATCGGCATTGACTGCGTTCTCTATCGTCACCGAGGGGTTGAAGGCCAATCCGAAAGTAAAGATGCCTTCGGTAACGTCGAGATTGAAACGAGCACCGTAACGGGTGAAGTCGCTATTGATAATAACACCGTCCTGCTTCAGGTAATCGACCGAAGCATAGTATTTTACTTTCGAGCTGCCACCTGCCACAGACACCGAATGATTTTGCATGCCGGCCGTGCGAAAAATTTCATCTTGCCAATTGGTATCGGTCAATCCTTTTTCGCCATTCAAATAAGGCAAAATCTCCTGCGGTATGATGGTATTGTAATCGTTGCCCGTATTGGCCAAACGAACGGCATTATTATCTTTAATATTGAAATTCAGCACGGGCTTATTCTGAGCCATCAGCTTATTATTGATAGACTGCATCTTGTCTACATACGTATTGTTGCGTGCATCGTTCACCAAATCGGCATACTCGTAAGCATTGAGCATATCAATCTGTTTGGATACGGTTTGAAACCCATAATAACCATTGTAAGAGACGGTCGATTTGCCCTCTCTACCTTTCTTTGTCGTAATCAATACCACTCCATTGGAACCACGGGAGCCGTAAATGGCCGATGAAGAGGCGTCTTTTAGTACTTCGATTGACTCCACATCGTTCATATTAAACGTATTCAACTGTTCCTTGGCCAGTGGCACACCGTCGACAACATACAACGGAGAGGTGCCGGCCGTTATCGTTCCGGTGCCACGCACCTTTATTTGCAACGAAGATCCGGGCGCACCTGTCGACTGAGAAACCTGCACACCGGGCATTTTGCCCACCATGGCCTCGGCCATCGAAGTCACAGGTTGTCCTTTCATATCGCTTGAGCGGATACTGGCAATGGCCGTAGTTACATCGCGCTTCTTTTGCACTCCGTACCCAACAACCACTACCTCGTCGAGTGCCTTACTATCTTCGTGCAGGGTGATCGTTGCCAGACTTTTATCCTTGGCCGATAAGGCAATGGACTTATACCCGATATAAGAAACGGTGAGCTGGGCAGACTCGGGCACATCGGGCAAGGAGTATCGCCCGTCGATATTGGTAATGGTTCCGAAGGAGGTTCCCTCGACCAGAATGCTGGCTCCGATAATCGGTTCTCCACTCTCATCGACCACGACACCGTTGATCGTTTTACTTTTCTGTTTCTGCTGAATCGTTTCTACAACCTTCTGCCTACTCACGGAAATCGTACGATCCATTCTATTGAAATAAAGCTTCGATTGTGACGTAATCTGATTTAACACTTGCGTCAAATCGGCGTTCTTCACATCGAGCGAGATACGTGGTGCATTGCCTACCACCTCTTGGTCATAGAAAAACTTAAAATGAGTCAACTGACTCAGTTTGTTGAAAACATTTTCGACTGTTTCGTTTTGTACACGAAGGGTAATGTGGCTATCCTTCAAGGCCTGAGCCCGGACAGGAGTAACGGAAAGAGCTGTTAATAGTAAAAAAGCTAAAAAGAGAAGGCTATTTTTACTTTTCACTTTACAAGTATGAATTATATTCATAATTTTGTGCGTTTTAGTGATTTTGTCTAAAGTTATTAAAAACGAGTAACACACAGGAGAGGAACTCATTTGGGTCGAAGCGAATGAATACCTACTTGGAGTTACAGGGATAGGGGCGCTCCTGAGGAATGCTCCTATTCTTTTTTCTGGAAGAGTAGTACTAAGTAGGCTTTCTTTTCATAAATTCACGATGTATAAGAGATTTAACAATGGGCAAATGAATGCATAAAGCAGTATGTTGCTGCCCGCTTTCTTGTACTTAATACACGTGTAAGGTGATAAGCTAGGGTAAGATTAACGTTTTTTATAAATTTAAGCAAATCAATAGAAGCAGCAAATCGGCATACGTGTCCGAATACTTGGTTAAGTAAGAGCGGATGAGTTTCAACGAAGCGGAGATATGCTCCTGCACGGTATTGACAGAGATACCTAACTCATCGGCAATCTCTTTGTGAGACAGTTGCGCCTCCCGGCTCAGTTCGAATACTTGCCGCTGACGGGGAGTGAGCTGTTGGAGAGCGGTATTTACAAGATTTTTAAGTTCGTTGCCAAGAATCGTTTGCCGCGTGTTGTCGGTATAATCAATGGCCTGCGCCAAAACATGCTCTTTCAGGCGATCTTCGTTTGCCATTCCGCGCATGCGGTTAAGAATGCGATTGCGAACAATGGTGTATAAATAGGCCGAAAACGAGGAGTCCGGATTGATAAAACGACGGCTTTGCCACACCACGGTGAAGGTATCTTGAAAAATATCCTCGGCAAAATCGCGCGACTTAACAAACTTCAGAGCAAAATAAAGCAAACGGCTCTTATAACTGGCATACAACTCACAAAAGGCCTCTTCATCCCCGTCGATAAGGCGAACAAGAAGGTCTCTCTCGTCAGTACATATATCCGTTGTATGGTTCATCTTTCTTGATTTTGGGACAAAGGTATCATTATGATGTTACAAATGTATGTATTTCTTTTGGAATATAAAAAGTGATGTAAACAATATAATAGGGCGATAGGGAATATATTAGTTTGCATAGCACGTGAACCTTACAAATGAAAATAGCCCCATTTATTTTCAGAGCTCACTTGGAGCAGAACTGTTTTTTTGATAATTTTGCATTATAAAAAACAAACAATAACCGGTACATATACCTTATGCCATACCTCTATTTCGGTACTATTTTTGCGGCTATGATTATATTTTTACTCCTTTCACTGTTGCTTTTCTCGCAGCACAAAGAAGGAGAACGGTCGAGAACCTTGCTCGCCTGCATGAATTTTATTTCTGTATTGAACTACCTGAATCAAATAATCCATTTTAATCAAAACATAACATCACCCGTAGTAATGCCTGTAGAGTTGCTGCTGCTGGGCATATTTGTTATTTCTACCTATATAATGTATCCCATCGAGGTAATATCGCCGGGATGGCTCAACTGGAAGAGGGTTTTGAAGCTATACATACCGGCGACTGCGCTGTTCGTATTGTATGAGATAACACTCGCTCTAGGGGTTGTTTATACCCCTTTCGAATCGGTTGATGCTTTAATGGCTCACATCGGATCGTTCGAGGTGATATTTCGTATCGTACTTGCACTGCTGTTTTTTCTACCGGCTGTATTTCTATACCTCGTACCCTATACGCGTAGATATAACAATACCAACTACAAATGGATGCGAGGCTATGTCATTGTAGTGGTGATCAATGCCATCGGCTTTCTGGTGGTTATCAACAGTACCCTGATCATTGTGCGAACACTCTATTATGCCATCAGTGTATCTTGCAGTCTTTATATCACGTATCAGGAGTTGTTTGTACGCTTGATAAGGCTGCCGGAGACGGCACACACCCCTGCGGCAACAGCCGGGCCGAGGGTAGCGGCTTGCATTACAGAAAAAGCACCTTCGATATTTGAGAGGTTAGAACAGTATGTCAACCAATCGGAGGCGTGGCGCAATCCGGACTTATCGGTAAACGATCTGATCGGTAGCTTATCGACCAACCGAACCTATTTGCGCGAGGCCATACACCAGAACGGTTATGAGAGCTACACCTCGTATATCAATAGAAAACGGATTGCCGAATTTATACGCATCATCGAGCAACAGGAAGGGGGAAACTATTTGCATACGTTCTTTGACGTGGGTTTTCGCAGCAAGGCAACAGCTCTGCGCAATTTTAGAGAATTTACCGGTATGACTCCTACGGAGTATTTCCAACAACAGACGATGCAGGAGCGTATAAAAGTCGGATGATCTCCCCAAAAGGGTCGGACGATACAAGACAAAGGGTCGGATGATCCTATCGAGAGGTTCCGACCCTTTGCAACCGCATACGGTAACTGTAATTCTTTTATTTCTGCTTCCGGTAGTTATCTAATCCGGTTTGCAGGAACTCGATGTATTTAGGAATATCCTCATCGTAGGCATACGACTTATTGAGCGGCTGCCCCTCGTTGTTGATAAGCACGTAGTAAGGTTGTGCATTGGCACCAAACTTAACGCGTTGCAGGTAACTCCACTTATCACCTACGGTGCGCAGGGTGCGTTCGCTGCCTCCTTCGTTGATTTTGACCGGCTCGCTCAGGGGTGTTTTATTATCGACGTAGAGGGTGATAAGTACGTAATCGTCGTTGATGATGCTGCTTACCTTGGGATCGGTCCACACGGCAGCTTCCATCTTGCGACAGTTTACGCAGCCATAGCCGGTAAAGTCGAGCATTACGGGTTTGTTGTGCTGGCGGGCATACTCCATACCCAGATCGTAATCGTCGAACTTAGCATGCACTTCGCTATTGTACAGGTTGAAATCTTGTGTTTTCATGGGTGGAGCAAAGGCGCTAACGGCCTTCAACGGAGCACCCCACAAGCCGGGAATCATGTACACGGCAAAGGCCAGCGAGAGCAATGCCATGAAGAAACGGGAAACGCTAACCTTGGAGTCGTCGTCATCGTGCGGGAACTTGATCTTGCCCAAGAGGTAGAAGCCCAAGAGTGCGAAAATCACAATCCACAGAGCCAGGAAGGTTTCGCGGTCGAGAATACGCCATCCGTATGCCAAATCGGCAACCGAAAGGAACTTCAACGCAAAAGCCAGTTCGAGGAAACCAAGGGTTACCTTGATTACATTCATCCAACCACCCGATTTAGGCATCGACTTCAACCACGAAGGGAAGAGGGCGAACAGCGTAAAGGGCAACGCCAGTGCAATGGCAAATCCCAACATACCGATGGCAGGGGCAATGATGCTGCCGCCACTGGTCGACACTTGTACCAACAGGAATCCGATGATGGGGCCGGTACACGAGAACGATACCAATGCCAACGTAAATGCCATCAGGAAGATGCTGAGCAGACCGCTCGTAGCCTCGGCTTTGCTGTCGACCGCATTGCTCCACTTAGAGGGCAGGGTAATCTCGAACGCACCAAAGAAAGAGGCGGCAAACACCACCAGCATCAAACAGAAGAGGATATTGAAGATCGCATTGGTAGAGAGCGCGTTGAGGGCACTGGCTCCGAACAATCCGGTAATGATAAGTCCCAGGCCGACATAGATCACGACAATCGATGCACCATAAGTCCAAGCGTCGCGAATGCCTTTCTTTTTATCTTTGCTTCGTTTGAGGAAAAAGCTCACCGTCATGGGGATAATAGGCCATACACAAGGAGTGAAGAGGGCAAGCAATCCGCCCAGAAATCCGGTCACGAAGATGTAAATCCATGACATATCTTCCTGTGTATGCTCTCCGCCAAAGGCTTGCAGTTCGTTGATAACGGGCGACCAAAGAATATCGGCCGAGACAGGTGCCTGAGCCGTAACCACAGAATCTATCTTATCGACGAGTGCTTCTTCTTGTTGCGCTTCGGCACCGACTGCAACCGCTTCGGCAGATGTGCCGCTCAGGCTTGTTTTGCCCGATAGGTTGAAGGGTACTTGCGTGGGAGGCAGACAGCTTTCATCGTCGCAAGCGCCATACTCCAGATAGCCTTCTATCTGATAGGTAGCAGCCGTAAACTTGATTTTCTGCACAAAGGTGGCGGTATTTTCAAAATAACGCACTTTCATCTCGAACAGTTTATCGAACGCAGCCACCTCCTTGCCCACAGGCTTGAGTTTGCCTACGGCTTGTGCGCCACTCATCTTATCGGTATTGAACGTAGCCGAAATGGGACCGCCTTCGCCCAGATCGGTCGAATATACGTGCCACCCTTTATCAATAGCACCCGTAAACACAATCTCAGCTTCGGTATCCGACAGTGTTTTGAGGGTAGTGGTAAACTTTACAGGATCTTTAATCTGCGCTTGCACAGTGATGGCAGCAAACAGCCATAGAAGAAGAAAGTATTTTTTTCTCATTTGTGGAGTTTTAAAAAGTGAAAATAGTTGTTTGTTGTAGTGAGCTTAATATTCGTAATCGACGCAAGAGCGACTCTCTTTGACGTCGGCCAGCAACTTGGCGGCTACCACGTGGTCGGGGTGTGCGGCATAGAGCTTCACATCATCGAGCGAATCGAACTCGCTATACAGGGCAATATCCCATGTTTCGGCGGGGTTCATATTCAACCCCACTTCGATGGAGCGGATAACGGAGATGGTAGCAGGGAGGGCTTCGATAGCCTTCTTGAACTGATTCATCACAGCGAGCTTCTCTGCGCCGGAAATCTCGTTTTTCAACTTAAATAATACAATGTGTTTTACCATTACGTTGCTATTTTAATTAATTGTTTTATATTTGCCTGGAAATAAAAGTATCGCACCCGCGCGTATTGTGCGCATGGGGTTGCAGACACATTATTTCAGGCAAAAATAGTCTTTTTGTTTTAAATATACATATAAACGGATGTTAATAATAGGAATAGCAGGCGGAACAGGATCGGGAAAGACGACCGTTGTGCGAAAAATCATTGAAAGTCTCCCGGTAGGTGAAGTGGTATTATTACCACAGGATTCGTATTACAAAGACAGCAGTCATGTACCGGTAGAAGAGCGTCAGAACATCAATTTCGACCATCCCGACGCCTTCGAGTGGAGCTTGCTATCGCGCCATGTGGCTGCCCTGAAAGAGGGAAAAAGCATCGAACAACCCACCTATTCGTACCTGACCTGTACACGCCAACCACAAACGATTCATATCGAACCGCAAGAGGTAATTATCATTGAAGGTATTCTGGCCTTGTGCGATAAAAAACTGCGCAATATGATGGATCTGAAAATATTTGTAGATGCCGATCCCGACGAGCGACTCATACGCGTGATACAACGCGACGTGGTTGAACGCGGACGCACGGCCGAAGCGGTGATGGAACGATACACACAGGTGCTGAAACCGATGCACCTGCAATTTATCGAGCCTTGCAAACGGTATGCCGACTTGATTGTGCCCGAGGGGGGAAGCAATCAGGTTGCCATCGATATATTGACCATGTTCATCAAGAAGCACTTGAAGTCATAGCCAACAGAAACTCCTAAAACAAGCAATATATGAATTACCGACTCCCTCTTTTATTGCTCCTAACGCTTTGTCTGTGTGTGTTTGCTTGTCGCAACAATCATCATGCAGGAGAAGGAACCGATGAAGGGGGAGTGCGTGATCTGGCTCAGATAAAAGATAGCGGCGAGCTGGTGGTGCTTACACTGTACAGCTCGACCTCTTACTTTATTTACCGCGGACAGGAGATGGGTTTCCAGTACGAATTGAGCGAGCAGTTCGCCAAAAGTCTGGGGGTAAAACTACGTGTCGAGGTAGCCAACAACGTATCCGACCTGATCAGCAAACTGCTGGCGGGCGAGGGAGACATCATTGCCTACAACCTGCCCATCACGAAGGAGTGGAAAGACAGTCTCATCTACTGTGGCGAGGAGGTGATTACCCACCAGGTGGTTGTACAACGCAGCAATGGCAAAACAAAGCCATTGACCGACGTGACTCAACTGATCGGGAAAGAGGTGTATGTGAAACCCGGCAAATACTACAACCGGTTGGTGAACCTGAACAACGAACTCGGAGGAGGCATTCAGATACACCTGGTAGAGGGCGACAGTATTACGCTCGAAGACCTGATGAGTCAGGTATCGCAGGGAAAGATATCGTACACCATTGCCGATAATGATTTGGCCCGGCTCAATAAGACGTATTATCCGAACCTGAACACCAACCTGTCGATCAGCTTTGACCAGCGTGCATCGTGGGCAGTGCGCAAAGACTGTCCGCAACTTGCCGAAGCAGCCGATAAATGGTATGCAGCCAATGTTATTTCGCCCGAATATACGGCGAGTATGAAGCGATATTTCGAGATCAGCAAATCCATACCGCACTCTCCCATCCTATCGCTGAGAGAGGGAAGAATCTCTCATTACGATCATCTTTTTAAGAAGTATGCCAAAGAGATAGGCTGGGATTGGCGCTTATTGGCGTCGCTGGCTTATACCGAATCGAACTTTGATACAACGGCGGTGTCGTGGGCAGGCGCACGGGGACTGATGCAACTGATGCCCCGCACCGCACGTGCCATGGGCGTGCCTCCGGGAAAAGAACAAAATCCGGAAGAGAGCATCAAGGCAGCCGTAAAGTATATTGCAGCAACAGACCGGAGTTTGCAGGCAGTGGCCGATAAGCAGGAGCGCATTCATTTCATTCTGGCCTCTTACAATGCCGGACTGGGACACATCAACGACGCCATGGCACTGGCCGAGAAGTACGGAAAGAACAAAACGGTGTGGAAAAATAATGTGGAGAACTACATTCTGCTCAAAAGCAATGAGGAGTACTTTACCGATCCGGTGTGTCGAAACGGGTATTTCCGCGGAATAGAAACATACAACTTTGTGCGAGACATCACCGAAAGATACCAAAGCTATAAGAAGAAGATCAAGAAATAGCACGCAGTCTTGTCTTCTTCTACCTATTGATTGACGGGGGAGGATACGATTGTAGGACGTTATACGATTGTCTGCGGCTTTTTCTGCTTGCGAAAACACTGCGACAACAATACGGCAAAGGGGGTATCGTAAACCTTCGCCTTTTTCGGGCAACTCTTCACACAGGCACAACACTTGATACACGTTTGGGCATCAATGTGCAATTCATCTCCCAGGGCAACAGCACCGACCGGACAGCATTTAACACACAAGCCACAATGTGTGCAAAGATTCTCATCTTTGACCCAAGGCGTGCGTGGAAGGGGAACAGCCCGTTTTCGCAAGGCAATAACCTTGCCCAAAAAGCGAAGCAACTGAATAAACGGTTGTGCAGGGCGGGGTATGCGGCTTACATCGACCGAATAGAGTGTATCGGGAGTTTCGGCAGCGGCTATCTTCTGCGCGATCTGCTCGCCAAAGCGAAAGGCGGTCTGCAAGTCATCTTCATCGGGTCTTCCGTAGGCAATGGGGTAATCGGAATTACTGTACGAATGCTCGCCGATAAAGGTAGCAGCGGCAATGACCTTAAAACCTTGTTCCATCATTAACCAATCGAGTTCGATCAACGCCTTTTCGTACGCACGATTGCCATACACAACGACCAATGCCGCAGGCGTGTTTGTGCCGCGAAGACAACGTAAGCGCTCCATGGCAGATGGAGCCACATGGCCGCCGTACACAGGTACTGCGATCACCGCCAGAGTAGAAGCCGGGAGTATGGTTTCGGGAATAACACCCACTGTAAGGTCTGTTGTTGCTACTTTATTCGTACCTACTCCGCGAACAATTGCCTCGGCTACTTGTTTAGAGGTGTGGGTAGGCGAAAAATAAATGTTTTGTGTGTTGCTGATTATCATAATGCATACGTTTACAACACAAAGATAGGGTTTTACATGGAAAAAAGTGATGAATTTATTATTAAACCAAATTTATTTATTATCTTTGCGGCGTTGAAGTGTGCTGTATCCTCACCGGAGGAAGTTAGGCAATGTTTTCGATTCAACCATATTATCCCTATATTATATTTAGATAAGAAACAAAAAACCGTATGTCTGCATAGCCTATGACCGATTGGGTCGTGCTATGCTCTCCATGCATCAACTAAACGAGAAAATATTAATAACTCACATATACTATATGTATAACATTATCCAATTAAACGACAAAAATTTGTCGGAACTTCAATCTATTGCCCAAGAACTGGGTATCAAAAAAACAGACTCATTAAAAAAAGAAGAACTTGTTTATAAAATCCTTGATGAACAGGCTATCGTCGGTGCAACTAAAAAAGTAGCTGCCGATAAGCTGAAAGAAGAACGCAAATCATCGGATGACAGCAAGAAGAAACGCTCACGCGTAACGGTGAAGAAGGAAAATAAAGTATTCTCGGCCACCAAAAGTGGTGAGATAACCAAGACAGAAGCCAGTGCACCGGGTGCTGCCACAGCTGCCAATACACCTGCTTCCAACGCTCCGACCGCCAACACTCAGGCAGCCAAAGTGCAACAAGCACCGCAACAGCCGAAACAGAACGGCGAGCAACCTGCCAAATCACCCAATGCGACTCCCGAGAAAACTGAAGCAAAAGCAAGTGCAGCAACTGCCGCTCCTGTAGCTTCTAAGAAAAAAAAGGTGGGACGCCCACGCAAAGAGATGCCCGAGGAACTTGCTTTTGCAGATAATGCACCGGCAAAGGCACAGGAAACAGAAACAGTTGCTGCAACAGCACCGGCGAAACCAGTCATTGTTGCGAAGCCTGTAATGGACAACAAGCCTGCCATCGAAAACAAACCGAACGCAGAAAACAAACCGAATGCAGACAGCAAGCCGAACGCAGATAGCAAGCCGAACGCAGACAACAAACCTGCAACCGAAGCAAGACCCATTGCCAAACCTATCATCAAGCAGAAACATCCTGCCGTTATTGATGAGGTAAGCACTATCCTCACAGAATCGGATGACGACTTTATTCCAATCGAAGATCTTCCATCTGAAAAAATCGAACTACCTACCGAACTGTTTGGTAAGTTCGAATCAACCAAAGCAGAAACCGCAGCTCCTACCGCTCCTTCCGAGCCACACGCGCATCCGCAACAGCGAGTAATTCGCCCACGAGAGAACAATAACAATAACCCTCGCCAAGGCAACAACCCACGCCCAATGATGCAGCAACGTCCTGCACAGAACCAACAAACCAACGGCGAAGGTGCTCCTGCCAACGAACGCAGAGTGATTGAGCGCGAAAAGCCTTACGAATTTGATGATATCTTGGTTGGAACAGGCGTACTGGAGATTATGCAGGATGGTTACGGATTCCTTCGCTCTTCGGATTATAACTACCTTTCATCACCCGATGATATTTATGTATCGCAATCGCAAATCAAACTCTTCGGTTTGAAAACAGGCGATGTAGTTGAAGGAGTTATTCGTCCTCCCAAAGAAGGTGAGAAATACTTCCCATTGGTGAAAGTGTCTAAAATCAACGGACGCGATCCGTCTATCGTACGCGACCGTGTACCGTTTGAGCACCTCACTCCGCTTTTCCCGGACGAGAAGTTCAAACTCTGCAAGGGTGGTTATTCCGATTCTATGTCGGCTCGTGTAGTCGATCTGTTCTCGCCAATCGGTAAAGGCCAACGTGCACTGATTGTAGCCCAACCCAAGACAGGTAAAACCCTGTTGATGAAAGATATTGCCAATGCCATCGCTGCCAATCACCCCGAGGTATATATGATTATGCTGCTCATCGACGAGCGCCCCGAGGAGGTAACGGACATGGCACGGAGCGTCAATGCCGAAGTAATTGCTTCGACCTTCGATGAGCCTGCCGAACGCCACGTAAAGATAGCAGGTATCGTGCTGGAAAAAGCCAAACGCCTGGTTGAATGTGGACACGATGTAGTGATCTTCCTCGACTCTATTACCCGCTTGGCGCGTGCCTATAATACGGTTGCACCTGCATCGGGCAAAGTTCTTTCGGGTGGTGTCGATGCCAATGCACTGCACAAGCCCAAACGTTTCTTTGGTGCGGCACGTAATATTGAGAACGGTGGTTCGCTAACCATCATTGCTACTGCACTGACCGATACGGGTTCGAAGATGGACGAAGTGATCTTCGAAGAGTTCAAGGGTACCGGCAATATGGAGTTGCAACTCGACCGCAACTTATCCAACAAACGTATCTTCCCGGCTGTCAACATTGTGGCTTCAAGTACGCGTCGTGACGATCTGTTGCTCGACAAGCAAACACTTGACCGCATGTGGATTCTTCGCAAATACCTATCGGATATGAACCCGATAGAAGCGATGGACTTCGTGAAAGATCGCTTGGAGAAAACACGCGACAACGACGAGTTCTTAATGAGCATGAATAGCTAAGAAGCTACTTCGACACCGAAGTACAGCCGATACAACATGATAAAAAGGGCATGGAGGAGTATCTTTACCAAAGACTCCTCCATGCTCTTTTCTTGTTTTATCGAAATAAAAAACTTGCAATATTGTACAATTTATACCACTCCCGTTCAAAAGCCCGGTATGCCGCTTTATTACTATCTTCTTTTGTTTACTTTTGCAAGTAGTATAATCATCACTTTAATGCTAAACCAGAATGAAACCAATCTATCCATTAATGGGAGTAGCTGCCTTTTGTAGCTTCTCTGCACAAGCACAGGAGAAACCCAATTTTCTCATTATCCAGTGCGACCACCTCACACAGCGAGTAGTAGGAGCCTATGGCGAAACGCAAGGCTGCACACCGGCCATTGACCGGGTAGCCGAACAAGGAGTGATGTTTGCCAATGCGTATGTAGGCTGCCCGTTGAGCCAACCATCGAGAGCAGCCCTTTGGAGCGGACTGATGCCTCACCAAACCAATATACGCTCCAATTCGGATGTAGAGATCAATCCGATGCTGCCCGAAAGCGTGCCCACACTGGGTAGCCTCTTTAGTGCCGATGGCTACGATGCCGTTCACTTTGGCAAGACACACGATATGGGTGCACTCAGAGGATTCAAACACAAAGAACCGGTGCCACAGCCTTTCAGCGACCCGGAGTTTCCGGTCAACAACGACAGCTTTCTGGATGTAGGTACTTGCCAAGATGCCGTTTCGTACCTGAGCAACCCACCACAGGAACCGTTTATCTGCATTGCCGACTTTCAGAACCCACACAATATTTGTGGCTACGTAGGTAGCTGCCAGGGAGCACATACCGACGCCCCCATCAGCACACCCCTGCCCGCGCTGCCCGATAATTTTGAAGTGACCGATTGGAATCAAATACCCCAACCGGTACAATACATCTGTTGCAGCCATCGCCGCATGACGCAAGCCGCACCTTGGAGCGACGAGAACTATCGCCACTACATCGCCGCTTTTCAACACTATACGAAGATGGTGTCGAAACAAGTAGAAAGTGTGCTGCAAGCCTTATACTCGACCCCAGCAGGCAGAAATACCATTGTTATCATCATGGCCGATCATGGTGACGGAATGGCATCGCACCGGATGGTGACAAAGCAGATCAGCTTTTACGAAGAGATTACCAACGTGCCCTTCATCATAGCCGGACCGGGCATTAAACAACAGAAGAAACCCGTTGAGAAGTTATTAACCCAACCCACCACCGACCTGCTGCCTACGCTTTGCGAACTGGCCGGCATTGCCGTACCATCGGATAAACCGGGCATCAGCTTGGTACCGACACTCAAAGGCAAGAAGCAATCTGCCACCCACCCCTATGTAGTGTCTGAGTGGCATAGCGAGTACGAAACCATCGTCAGCCCGGGACGCATGATACGCAGCGACCGGTATAAATACACGCACTATCTCGAAGGCAACGGCGAAGAGCTGTACGACTTGAAAACTGATAAGGGCGAGCAACGGAACCTGGCCAAAGACCCGAAATACAGCCGCATACTGGCCGAACACCGTGCCATGCTCGACGACTATATAGACCGAACCGGCGACGATTATCGCACACTGAAAGTAGCTGCCGACAAACAATGGCGCAGCCACACACCGGGATACCCGAACCACAAAGGACCCGGAGCACGAGATATAAACAATCGCAAATAAAGCAGTAAAAAAAGAGGAGAAAGTACTATCTTTGTCGGTCGAAACCTAACCATTTATTTATGTATACCAACAAACAGATTTGGAGTGTCAGTTACCCGATACTCTTAAGTTTACTGGCACAAAATGTTATTAACGTCACCGACACTGCCTTTCTGGGCCGCTACAGCGAGGTAGCACTCGGAGCATCGGCTATGGGAGGTCTTTTCTATATCTGTATTTTCACGATTGCGTTCGGATTCAGCACAGGTTCGCAGATTGTCATTGCCCGCCGCAATGGCGAGGGACGCTATACCGATGTGGGGCCTGTAATGATTCAAGGCGTCTTGTTTCTACTCGTCATGGCGTTTCTGTTATTCGGTTTCACCAGAGCTTTCGGAGGAGACATTATGCACATGCTGGTCTCCTCTCCTACTATCTTCGACGCCACGATGGAGTTTCTTGATTGGCGTATCTACGGCTTTTTCTTTTCCTTTGTCAATGTAATGTTTCGTGCACTGTACATCGGCATCACCCGTACCAAAGTACTTACGATCAATGCCATTGTAATGGCACTGACCAATGTAGTACTCGATTATGCGCTCATCTTCGGTCACTTCGGATTGCCCGAAATGGGTATCAAAGGAGCCGCCATCGCCTCGGTGATAGCCGAAGCAAGCTCCATCCTGTTCTTCCTGATCTATACCTATATCACGGTCGACCTGAAGAAGTACGGAATGGATCGCCTGCGTTCGTTCGATTTCGGTTTGCTGAAACGGATTTTAAGCATTTCATGCTTCACCATGTTGCAATATTTCCTGGCTATGGCTACTTGGTTCATCTTTTTCGTAGCCGTAGAGCGGCTGGGACAGCGCGAACTTGCCATTGCCAATATCGTGCGAAGCATCTACATCATGATGCTCATCCCGGTCAATGCTCTGTCGACCAGCACCAACAGTCTGGTAAGCAACGCTATTGGTGCGGGAGGCATCGGTCATGTCATGGCACTGATTCGGAAAATCGCCTCTTTCTCGTTCGTAATCATGGTGATACTGGTAAGCATCACTGCCTTGTACCCACAAGCGATTCTCTCTATTTACACCAACGAGGCTGCGCTGATTGCGGAGTCTGTACCCTCGGTTTACGTTATCTGTCTGGCCATGCTTATTGCCTCGGTAGCTAATGTGGTGTTCAACGGAGTGTCGGGTACGGGCAATACACAAGCTGCACTCATCCTCGAAATGGTGACGCTGGCCTTTTATACTGCATACATCTTTTTCGTTGGTATTTGGTTGCAGGCATCGGTCGAAATCTGTTTCACCATTGAGATTCTGTACTATACGTTGCTGCTTACCACCAGCTATATTTACTTCAAAAAAGCAAAATGGCAGAATAAAAAGATATAAATACAACAGAATTTCGTACATTTGCGCTCCAAATGATAATCTGTAATTCATAATCGTAATTAAATAAGATATGTTCGATAATTTAAGTGAGAGACTCGACAGGTCCTTTAAGATTCTGAAAGGTGAAGGAAAAATCACCGAAATCAACGTAGCAGAAACGCTGAAAGATGTGCGTAAAGCCCTGCTCGATGCCGACGTAAACTACAAAGTAGCGAAAACATTTACCGATACCGTAAAGGAAAAAGCACTCGGACAGAACGTGCTTACTGCCGTTAAACCCAGCCAGTTGATGGTGAAGATCGTTCACGACGAGCTTGCTATGCTGATGGGTGGCGAAACTGCCGAGATCGACCTCAAAGGACAGCCGGCCGTAATCCTGATGGCAGGTTTGCAGGGTTCGGGTAAGACTACTTTCTCGGGTAAATTGGCACAGATGCTGAAAACGAAGAAGCACAAGCATCCGTTGCTGGTAGCTTGCGACGTTTATCGCCCTGCCGCTATCGAACAGTTGGGTGTGCTGGCGCAACAAATCGGCGTACCGGTATACTCGGAACTCGACAGCAAAAATCCTGTCGACATAGCCAAAAATGCCATCAAAGAGGCGAAAGCCAAAGGGTATGATCTGGTAATTGTCGATACTGCCGGACGTTTGGCTATCGACGAACAGATGATGAACGAAATTGCAGCGATCAAAGACGCCATCAACCCGAACGAAATTCTCTTCGTAGTCGACTCGATGACCGGACAGGATGCAGTAAATACAGCCAAAGAGTTCAACGACCGCCTCGACTTCGACGGTGTAGTATTGACCAAACTCGATGGTGATACCCGTGGTGGTGCGGCTCTTTCTATCCGATCGGTCGTAAACAAACCCATCAAGTTTGTCGGTACGGGCGAGAAGCTCGATGCGATCGATCAATTCCACCCGTCGCGTATGGCCGACCGTATTCTCGGTATGGGTGATATCGTATCGCTGGTAGAGCGTGCTCAAGAGCAATATGACGAAGAAGAAGCCAAACGTCTGCAAAAGAAGATCGCCAAGAACCAATTCGACTTCAATGACTTCCTGAGCCAGATTGCTCAAATCAAGAAGATGGGTAACCTGAAGGAGTTGGCATCCATGATTCCCGGTGTAGGCAAAGCAATCAAAGACATCGATATCGACGACAATGCTTTCAAGAGCATCGAAGCCATCATTCACTCCATGACTCCTACCGAGCGCTCAAATCCTGAGCTGCTAAACGGTTCGCGTCGCACACGTATTGCCAAAGGTAGCGGAACCAGTATTCAAGAGGTAAACCGCTTGCTGAAACAATTCGAGCAAACACGCAAAATGATGAAGATGGTAACCAGCAGCAAAATGGGCAAAATGATGCCTAAAGGAAGAAAGTAATCATTCTAAAACAATATACGTGGATTATTCTATCGGACTTTGATAGGATAATCCACGTTTTTTTCATGCATATCAGGCTTTTTTTCTCAATATACCTGTTGCAAAAGATAGTTGCTCTTTATTACAACTTGATTGTTTTGGATTCAACAAGCAGATGATTTCCTTTGTTAAGCTTCTTGAGTTCCACCTTCAGATTGCCATCGGTATTTTTATCTTTGCTGATGACCACAAAGTCCATATTTTCAATATCTTGATCATACGTTTCTTTCTGCTTCTCCTTACGATCGACCCAGGTGCCCGAATTGGCATAAACACACTCTTCTTGTTTGAGGTTCATATAGGTTTTAATCATCGGAATATGCGTATGCCCAAATACGACGACTCTCACATTCGATTTATCGTTTTGAAAATACTGAACGTCCGATTGCCGATCTAAAAATGAGGTCGCCAACCCTCCTTTGATTGCTTCGCCCACGCGAGTCATAACGGGAACATTATTGTATCTCAAACGCTTTTCCCAGTTTTCCTGCTCGCAGCTTTCGGCATAAAGCTTCATGGTGATCGAACCATTGGTACTGTTGTTGTATGGCAGTAGATCGGAGATGCTGAAAGAGCCGTTAAAATGCCCTATATTCGTCGTGATGATTTTCTCATCAAAACTCTCTTTGGTCGGAATTACTTGTTCAAATGCTGTTTTCCAGACTTGATAATAGGTAAATCGATTCTGTTCAGATTCATCCGCAGGCTCTTTTAGCACTACTACGGGAACCTTTGTCTCCTCTCCTTTTTGAGGGAAGTCCAAGACAGAATTGACTGCTACACGCGAGAAAAAATACCCGGGAGGAAGTATTGTTCCGTTGGCTATGTTTTGGTTGGAATAGGGATCGGGAGCCGAGAAGAAATCATATCTATGGCAATGTTCAATTGCCACACAAGGGTATATTGCGGGGTAATAAGTACCCACACCCTGCCTTTCGTTGTCTTGAATGATATGAATACCCGGCAGTAATTCGGAAATAATTTGTTTGGGAACAAGTAGATCGTGGTTTCCATATACGTAGGTAACCTTCACCTTTTTTTCATTGATCACATTTCGCAAAGCATCGAATACATCTTTATTTGCTTCGGCCATCTTTAACAGAAATGCTCTTTGGTCTGCCTTACCATAAGTATTGTCTCTACTTGGAATATACCACTCGTCGAACAGGTCGCCTGCTATCACAAGCTCCTCTACACTCATCGAACTACCTGCCTCGAGAATGAACTCGGCCAATCGCGCTCTATGAGCAACGCATTCCGAATAAGACAAGTCGGCCCCAAGATGGATATCACTTATCACAACAACCTTATCTCGTTCAATACTTTTTTCGGAATCGGCATCGAATTGATTAATCGACTCTGTCTTCTGCTTTGTTCTCGAACAAGAAATAAATGCTAAACTTATTAGCATAATAACCATGAATACTGTATTTTTCATATCTACTTATTTAATAAAGTGCTTCATCAGCGTCAATAAGAAAAGAGTGCTTTAAATTGCTCATCGGTTCTCATATACGTTGATGCTACAAAATTACAGCAATGGAAATACTCAAAGGTGTCAGATTCACAAGAGTTGAGGTATCATTTTTGCAATTAATGTTTCTTAGCACTTTTAATTCGTATTGGAGATGGTTCATAAGGCATCTCACTTATCGCTTTACGGTCGTTGACTGATGTTTCGATGAGACAAAAAAATAGGATGCGGCAAAATGGCCACATCCTATTTTTACGTTCGCCACATTGGGCGACTTACGTTTTCTTTTACTCAGCTACAACCTCAGCTGGTGCTTCTGCAGATTCTTCTTCTTTGAAGTCGGTAATTCCGTTAGATACTAAAATATTGTACCACGAAATCAATTTCTTGATATCTGTAAGATAGACTCTTTCACGATCGAAATCGGGCAATACTTCTGCCATAAAAGCACGGAGCTCTTCGGCTGTCGCCTTCTTTACATCAATCGTAGCTACTGCACCATTCTCTTTTTCCTTCAATGAAGTCAGCACGTCGCGCAATGGCACTTCTGCATCATCGGTATACATTGCTATATCGGCCAAAGAGATAATTTTTTCATGACCATAGGCAGGAGTACGTTTCTTCTCGGCGTTGATCGATTCAACAACCAGCATATTCTTTGCCTGAGAAACAAGTTTATACAATCCCGGTTTTCCGGAGATAGACAAGATAGTCTTCAACATAGTATATTACTTTTGTTATTAGTTATTTTTTTGCTGGGCAAAGGTAGTGAATATTTTTAGATAGAAAAGAAATTAGCTTTAAAACCTGTGGAATTAACGGCCTTTCGCCATCGTTCACAATCGTAAAATCGGCCTGAGAACGCTTCACTTCGTCACTCATCTGGCTATCGATGCGTTTCGTAACCAACTCGCGCGAAACACCATCGCGTTTCATGGCACGCGCTATACGTATTTCAAGTGGCGCATACACCATCACTACAACATCGACTTCGCCTGCAAAACCCGATTCGTACAAAATAGCCGACTCCATGCCTATAATCGAATAGGCCTTATGGGCAGAGACCCACGAACGAAAATGCTCCTTCACACGGGGATGAATAATGCCATTAACCACACGGGCATGATCGGGATGCCCAAATAGGTAAGAGGCCAGCAGAGGTTTGTTAAGCTCGCCTCCTTGATAGATCTCATTACCCAATAAAGCACCAAGTTCCTGCCGGATAAGCGGATGAGCAACAGTGAGGCTTTTCGCCTCCTCATCGGAGATGTAAATGGGGATATTCATAACCCCGAGTAGCCGTGAAACGACACTCTTACCGCTACCGATACCACCGGTAATACCTATTTTAATTGCCATAAGAGGAAATTTGTTCAATAAGAAAATCGACTTGCTGAGGTGCTATGCGAACGTGACTAACACCCGAAGGTACGCTTTTAAGCCTCACCGTATATTTATTACTTCCCAACTTAAGCAGCTCTTCGTAGGATACATTAATAACAAAATCATCTGCCGTAATTTTACTAAAACGACTCACACCCACCTGAAAAGTAACTTGCACCTTGGAGGGAAAAGCCCTAAGCACTTTATCAGCAGGAAAATTAACGCCATACAGTGGCACCTCGACCGTTTTCTCGGTATAAATATCGACAGGCAACGTTAAATCAACCGTATTGGGTACAAACTTTGCCCCTTTAATATACGCCAACGAAACGCGTTTTTGCAAGGTATCGGAGATATTCTCAAACTGCACACGCTGTGTATAAGCTGCCGTAATGGTATCGAGTATATTGGCGGGAGCGTAAACAAGAACAGAATCGGGAGCAAAAACCGTATCGGACAGATAATATTGACTGGCAGCAGCTACTTTACCCACCAATTCGATAGGCACCCATTTAGATTTGCCTGTAGCATAAAAATACTCCAACGTATCTGGTTTGATCGACAATAAGCGAGTTGAAATATTGAGTTGACTCTGTATTTTCTTTTCAAACTCCGAGGCATAGATAACTACATGGCTGTTCTTACCTTTATAATCGTCAAATTCGAGATTAACCGGGAAAAAACTTTTGCCCAGCATATAGTTCAAGATCACAGTACCTTTGTCTTTGACCTTGATACGTAGTTCGGAGGGAGGTTCGGAGGTTAACACCACATTATTGGGTACACCTTTCAGACGAACAGGAATAGAAAAATCTGCCTCGTAATCGCTATTGAGTGTTTGCAGCAGCCAAAAAGCGGAAGCTATAAAGAAAAAAAACAGAAAGATTAGGAACTCTCTACTCTTATTACTGAGTAGAAAGTTCCTAATCTTTCTTGAAAGCTTTAAATAAATATACTCAAACTTCCTACGTGAGAACATAGGCTCGTATTTATTTTAATTCTTTTATTTACTTAGCTGGTTGGCTTGCAGCAGCTGTTGCATCGGCGAAAATAGAATTTTTGTCGATCTTGATTTTTACATTGGCAGCAATTTCAAGCACAATGTGATCGTCATTGATCTCTTTGATAACACCATGAATACCACCGGCAGTAATCACCTTCTGGTTTACAGAAAGAGACTTACGGAAATTAGCTATTTCTTTTTGCTTTTTGTTCTGCGGGCGAATCATAAAAAAATACATGATAACAAACATAGCTATCAGCATGATCCACATCAGAGAACCATCAGGACCTGCAGCGGGAGCTTGCAGAAATACAGTCAATAAATTCATAAGTAATCAGTTTTTAGTTTTTCTACTATGTGTACAAAGGTATTAGTTTTTCGCTAACTTACCTTCTTTTTTTAAATGATTAACAATACCATCGAGTGTACCATTAATAAAGCCACCACTTTTAGGAGTACTGTACAATTTGGCTATCTCAAGATATTCGTTCAACGAAACATTAACGGGAATGTTCGGGAAACTCAGAATTTCGGCCAAGGCGCTTTGCATAATAATTACATCCATAAAAGCAACACGATCCAAATCCCAATTCTTGGTATTGTCGGCAATTAGGTGACGATAATAATCGGCATTCAAAATGGTGCGACGGAACAAGCGACGAGCAAACTCTTGATCTTCGTCATCTTTAAACTCGGGAAGCAACGGTTGGTTGGCACCCTGTTTCTGTTCAAAACGCTTGATTGTTTTCAATACGAACGTATCGACTATTTCCTTGTCATCATTCCAATACAAACTCTGATCCTCGAGCAATTGGTCGAGTGCATCATTGTTGAAAATAAAAGATTTGTAAAGCTTGCGCCATAATTCGCGATCGGCCTCATAACTGTGATCGGGAGCAGCCATATACGCCTTGTATATATCCGACTCCAAAATCTTTTCATACAAATCCTTCACAAAATCCTGGTCGTTAGACCACGTTCTTTTCTGATTGGCGATAAATTCAGTCAACTGTTTATTTACTTCAAGTTGAGCAATAAATTTATTCTCTACAAACTTCATGTCAGGGTTTAAGTCTTCACTGGTAGGAGCCAACTTGGCTTTCGCACTATCAATGCGTTTCTGTGCGTATTCCGTCAATGCAATCATGAGCATCAGCAAATAGTTGTATAGGTCATAAGCCTTTGAAAGACTAAAGAACAACTCTTTCTCCGCTGAGTCTAAATTTTTGCTGCCGTTCTGATAGTAAGCATATACTATCTGGATGATTTTAAGACGAATAAGAACTCTGTTAATCATAATCTATATTAATACTGTTATATAACGAGTTGCAAAAGTAGGTATTTTTGGTGAGTTTATGCAACTAAATTACATTTTTTAATGTACTCTTTCAATATCTTTCGATTTTCTTTTGACAGTTTAAAAAAAAGTTCCAATTTTGAGGCCAAATAGAAACCGAATACGAATAATATGGAAGATTTGAAGAAGAAAATGAGCGCTGAGATGAATGACAAAGAGATTGTATACTCGCGAGCGGTGAAAGCAGGTAAACGTATTTACTACCTGGATGTGAAAAAAAACCGGAAAGATGAGATGTTTCTGGCCATAACCGAAAGTAAAAAAGTAATAAGCGGCGAAGGAGATGACACACAAGTAAGCTTTGAAAAGCACAAAATCTTTTTATATAAAGAGGATTTCACTAAATTCATGACCGGACTCGAACAAGCAATTGGTTTTATAACTAAAAACGAAGAAAACTTGGCACTCGACAATGAGTTGAATCAAGAAAGTAACATACTTATTGAAGAAACAGATATAGAAGAGTTAAAAACAGAAGACATTGGCGGTAAAATCAATATAGACATTGATTTTGAGTAAGCAATTCTTTGATAATTCAAAAAGAAAACGTACTTTTGCACCGCTTTTTGCAACATCGTGTGATAAGACCACATCGTGTGATGGAAGATTAAGCGCAAATAACTTAATTTAGAGTAACACAAAAATTTTAAAAATGAAAACAATTGAAGTAAAAGGAACTGCAAGAAACATTGCAGAACGTTCTTCTGAGCAAGCTAGAGCTTTGAAAGCTATTCGTAAAAATCAAGGAGTACCTTGCGTACTTTACGGAAACGGTGACAACGTTCACTTCTCAGTAAGTGTTGAAAGCCTTCGTAACCTGGTTTATACTCCACATATCTATTCAGTAGACTTGTCTATCGATGATAAAAAAGTAAAGGCTATCTTGAAAGATATCCAATTCCACCCTGTAAAGGACACCATCCTTCACGTTGACTTCTACCAAATCGATGAGAAAAAGCCTATCGTTATGGAAGTTCCCGTACAATTGGAAGGTTTGGCAGAAGGTGTGAAAGCCGGTGGTAAGCTTACACTGCAAATGCGTAAGTTGAAAGTGAAAGCTTTATACAATGCAATTCCTGAGAAGTTGATCGTAAACGTAGCACACTTAGGTCTTGGTAAAACAGTTCAGGTTCGCGAGTTGCAATTCGAAGGCCTTGAAATTCTGAGCGCTAAAGAAGCTGTTGTTTGTGCAGTGAAACTGACACGTGCAGCAAGAGGTTTGGCAGCAGCTGGCAAGTAATCGAGAATCAGGTTCCTGATACAAGATATTTGAAACGCGGACTATCACAGAATCATTCTGTGCTGGCCTGCGTTTCTTTATTTCACCCCCTAACCATTCGCTTGATATGAAATATTTAATTGTCGGACTGGGTAATATTGGCCCCGAATATCATGAAACTCGTCACAACATCGGATTCATGACGGTAGACGAACTGGCCAAAGCCCATAACGCAACTTTTAAAGACGGCCGCTACGGATTCACCACTACCCTCTCCATTAAAGGACGGCAGTTACTCTTACTGAAACCATCGACCTATATGAACCTAAGCGGCAATGCCGTGAGATACTGGATGCAGAAAGAGAACATACCGTTGGAAAATGTGTTGATTATCGTAGACGACCTCGCCCTGCCATTCGGCACACTGCGCCTGAAAGGCAAAGGAAGCGATGCCGGACACAACGGGTTGAAACATATTGCAGCAACGCTAGGTACGCAAAACTATGCCCGCCTGCGCTTTGGCATCGGCAATGAATTTCCACGAGGCGGACAGGTCGACTTTGTATTAAGCAAATTTGATGAAGAAGACTTAAAGACAATGGATGAGCGACTAACCACGGCAGGAGAAATCATCAAGAGCTTTTGTCTAGCAGGTATCAATATAACCATGAACCAGTTCAATAAAAAATAACTTAAATCATCATGCCAGAAGCAAGAATAGACAAATGGATGTGGGCAGTACGCATCTTTAAAACACGTACTATTGCAGCAGAAGCGTGCAAAAAAGGACGTGTGAGCATCAATGGCTCTTTCGTAAAAGCTGCCCGAATGATTAAACCCGGAGATGTGATTCAGGTCAAAAAATCGCCCATCACCTACTCCTTTAAAGTATTGCAAGCCATTGAGAAGCGAGTGGGTGCCAAGCTGGTTAGCGAAGTGATGGAAAATGTAACGACTCCCGATCAGTACGAAATACTTGAATTGACCAAAATAGCCGGATTTATCGATCGCGCACGCGGCACCGGACGCCCCACGAAGAAAGATAGACGAAGCCTGGAAGAATTTATCGAACCCGAATCAATGGACGACTTTGACTTTGAGTTCGATTTCGAATCGGAATAAAAACCACCGACGATATGATGAAGCATTGCATGTTTTCCATAATAGGGCTAATTTTCTTTGTGTTTGTGGCATGCCATGAGCATTCCGAACAAAGGGAATTTGAGTTGAGCTGCAACACAAATACATTTGATGCGCCCATATCCTGCATTAGCCAGTCATCCGTTAACCACGATAAAATATTTATCGGATTGGAAGATGGAAGCATTATTGAAAAGAATAAGAATAACTGGAAGGCTAATTCTTTGGCAAGCAATCACCGGATATACGATATTTTAGAGCATGCCAACGGTTTGCTGTTTGTGGGGTCGAGAGATGCCGGCCTGAAACTATTGGCTACCGGAACCAAATCAACACAATCATTCGGTATCGAAGGTAAAAACTTAAATTACTCGGCCTACAGCATCGCAAAAGACAGCATAAAACATGTGTTATATGTAGGTACAAGCAACGGCTTCTACACACTCGATTTATCAAATAATGCACCATCAGACAAGTTAACTCCCATCGCACTGGGCAATAGTACCCAAGATTTCGGGGTCAATAAAATCATATTAAAAAATCAAACTCTCTACATAGCCAGTGACTTAGGCTTATTTATCGTAGCTGACTTCAACAAAGATACACAAAATCCGGTTATTGATACTTCGGTAAAGAACATTACCCTCGACAACGATACCGTCTATGCAATAACCGAAAGCTCAATTATTAAAGTGTGCTCCGACCGAAAGAAAACCGTTGTTTCCCAAGGAGCATATAGCTTTTACAACAAAGGCATCAATCTGGATGAATGGTATCTCACAAGCAGTTCGGTTGTATACAACAAAAACGGCCAACAACTCACTCATCAGCTACCAGAGGGTATAAGTGAAAATGCCAAGCAAGTGGCTTTGATGGGAGACGACTTCTTTTATGTAGCCTACAAGAAAAAACTGATCTCTTTTGCTTTACATCAAAATATAGCCGGAGCAGGAAATAACGTGATAGCAGTTAGTGATAAAACGAGTGGAGACATGATTTACTTTATCACGAATGACCTCAGGATGCATCGGTATAAATTCAAATACAACCAACCGGAATTAAAATCAGAACCCTTGGGCATTATCGAAGGAATCGAGTCATTGAACGATGTAGTCAAATTAGTAGAAACAGAGCCCAACACTTTTTACCTGGCTACCAGAAAGAAGCTCTACAGAATCCAAAAACAAAAAGCAACCTGTATCTTATTATTCGACGATACCGGATGTACCAGCAGCAAAGCCAACAGAAACTGCATCAACACCTTATACTATTCGCCGACAAACCATAAGTTATATATAGGTACGCGAAAATATTTCGGGTATATAAACGACTTCGGTAGCATAGACAAACAAGACCGGCGGATCGTTACCCCCATACCAATCCTTACACCCAAAGGGTGCAAAGATACAATCGATACGTACGTGGTAGATATCTGCGAAAAAGAGGATAGCCTGTACGTAGCCACACTGAACAAAGGCTTGTATGGAAAGCCATCAAAAGACGAACAGAGCGAGCTCAAGCAACTTCGCGATTTAACCGATTATGAAAGCACCTACGGAATAGCCATCGGTGGAGGCAGTCTGTACCTGAATACAGCCAAAGGAATTGTGCATTATCATGATACCTTGGTTCTTCCGGTAAAAAACGTAAAATCGATTTATGGCGTACGCGATAAAAACCCGAATGAGGGGTACTTCATCCTCTACCATTACGGATTAAGCTTCAGGCCTCTCGAAGACCACACCTCGCCCATACCGCTATTCAAAGATCTGGCTTTCGATAAATCGTGTATAGCCTTGAACGGACGAAAAGCTGTGTTGGGTTGCCAATCGGGGTTGTTCTACTATGATGGGAAAGCTGAATTAACCTCCATAGCGATTGAAGAATCGAACAGTTCGGACGGAATGTATATCCTTGTGGCTATCATTTCACTAATGATTCTCACGGCCTTTGCGCTCTACCTGTATCGTATCAGACAGAGAAAGTCGCAACCGATTACCTGCTCACAAAACGAGATTGAGGCAGACTTGTCGGAGATAAACCGTGGCGTAAAAGAATTATTCGACCATTTGGGAAATAAAAGCACAGAGGCAGAAGAGATCATGAGAAAAGAGCTGAAGCAAAAGTGCATCCGATTTGTTGATAAATATCCCGAACTGGGTAAGCTCTCATTCATGAAGAGAAGAGGAAAAGAGCGATACTGCATTACCGTTCTGCTCTTAATCGAAGATATAGATGCCAATATCATATCGAGAACACTCGACATTGATCAAATGACCGTCAATCGTCATAAATACAATGCACGCAAAGAGATTGAACAATTGTACGAGCAGGATCAAACAAACTACCCGGTCATTCATTTACTCTATGAACGCATAAAGACAAGTCGGAAAATGAATTAAAACAGCATACTGAAAAAGACTTTTCAGGTAAAACAGCATAGGGGCGAACAAAAGTGTTCGCTGAAAAAGACTTTTCAGGTAAAACAGCATAGGGGTGAACACTTTTGTTCGCCCCTATGCTGTTTTTTTATGCAAACACCGATACAGGATGTTTCAGCGATGAAAAAGGATAGAAAAAGGATTTTTAGGATAACCCAATGCCATACTTTTGAGCACGAATTTAAAACGCAAGTGCTACACTTACGGGCTATGTTAAAGAAGAAACAGATACGTTGCATCTGCCCCATAAGCACACGTTCGAAAACACCGGATGAGCTCGTTTCAAGCGAACATCATATGTATTAAAAACTAATTATTTACTTATTAACACTTAGATTTATGAAAGCAAAGATTTCACTATTACTTCTGTTCTGCTCGCTCTTTTCTTTTAGCACATTTGCCCAAGACAAACCGATAAAAGATAGAAGAACACATCCCGATCTCTATTTCCTCGAAGAGTCTGAAGTTGCAAACAGTTTAGATCTTTTACCTCCTCCACCGAGTGCGGAAAGCATTCTTTTCTTATATGATAAAGCCAGATACGATTGGGGGAAATTGCAAAGAAATACAGAAAGAGGCGATCAGGCAGTACAAGATGCACGTATAGACGGCAACGGGGTTCCAATCGCATTTTCCGAAGCATTTGGTGTCAACATCACCAAAGAGCAAACTCCCGAAATCCATAAGTTATTGATAAATATGAGGGAAGATGCCGGAGACTTAGCTACGCGTCAAGCCAAGAATTACTATATGCGTGTTCGCCCGTTTAGCTTCTTCAACGAACCCACGTGCAACCCCGAGCAGCAGAAAGAGCTCTCTACCAACGGTTCTTATCCATCGGGACATACTTCCATCGGTTGGGCTACTGCTCTTGTATTGGCCGAGATTAATCCCGACCGACAAAATGAGATCTTGAAAAGAGGTTTTGAGATGGGACAGAGCAGAGTCATCTGCGGCTATCATTTCCAGAGTGATGTGGACGCTGCCCGAATTGTAGCCAGCGGTGTTGTAGCTCGTCTTCACGCCAACGAAGCTTTTATGGCTCAATTAAAGAAAGCGAAAAAAGAGTTTGAGAAGCTTCAAAAACAAGGAGCTGTCAAAGCAAGCAACCGTAAAACAAATAACTAACCTTATATATAAATCTGGTTTATGAATAGAATGATATTAGCCGGAGTTATGGGTTTTTGCCTACTCTCTCCGTTGCAAACAAAAGCGCAAGACGTCTTAAAAGTAACACCAACCGGAAGAATATTGATGGATGCAGCCTTGTACGACTCTAAAAATGCAAGCTTTGTCAATGGAGTTGCCATCCCCGACATCAGAATAGGTGTAAAAGCAAGCTACGGAAAATTCAAAGGGAAAGTCGACATCGGCTATGCTTACGGAAAAATATCGTTGAAGGACGTTTTTGTCGAAAGGCAGCTTACCTCTTCTTCGCTCTTGCGTGTAGGTAACTTCGTACATCAGTTTGGTCTGCAAAGCTCCACAAGCTCGTCGATGAAAATCACCATGGAAGAGCCTACCAGCAACGAAGCCTTCTTCAACTCAAGGCTAATCGGAGCCATGTATCTGTATGATAAGAATGAGTTCTTTGCTGCGGCAAGCGTCCATCTCGAAAACGAAGCTATCAAACAAACGACGGACAAGTTAAATAAACAAGGATACGGTGCCATGACCCGATTGGTCTATCGCCCATTCCGCAACGATGGTGCCATCTTTCAGGTGGGACTCTCGGGGGCTTATGAAACGCCAAGGTACAATAGCCAAAAAGAGTTGAACCACAGTAGCTTTGTGCTGGGTGCCTATTTTCCCACACGGGTAGCCAAGGTGCGCGCTGTCGAAGCAACCATCACCGATGCTAAATACCTAATCAAGTTTACTCCCGAAGTGGCTGCTGCTTATGGTCCCATCGGACTGGAAACGCAGTACTACTACCTGAATGTAAAGAGAAAAAATGACTTAGACTCCTACAAAGCGAGTGGAGCCTATGCATTGCTCAGGGGGTTGATCATCGGTGGAAACTATAAATATGCTCATGCCGACGCCGGTATTGCCACTCCCGAACCGGGCTCGTTAGAGTGTGTACTTGGCTACAACTACACAGATATGTCAGATGGTCGGTCGCAGATTTACGGAGGGCGCTTGAATGACTTCGTTGTCGATCTGAATTACTATATCAACAAATATATGATTTGGAGGTTGAGGTATTCTTATACGAATGTTAAGAATAGAGCCGGCTTCGACAATCAATCATTGAATGCGATTCAAACCAGGTTCCAATTCATCTTCTAAGTACCTGTTCGTATACTAACAGAATGAGTCCGCCTGCTATCACCAGACGGACTCATTCCGTTTTACAAATTAGCCTTTACTGCATCGATCAGTTGCTGATATTCGGCATCGCTTAGATACACCTTGCCGGGATTCATCTGAAACGTTGCACCATAATCGGGTCCATCGACATATTTCGGTGCCAGGTGAAAGTGCAGGTGCGACAACTTATCCGAATAAGCACCATAATTAATCTTTTCGGGATGGAAAGCACGATCCATGGCGCGGGTCACACGTGCCACATCAGCCATAAAGGCATTGCGCTCTTCATCGCTCAACTCGTTGAGGTCGTTCACATGACCATTGTACGCTACCAGACAACGACCGCGGTAGGTCTGTTCCTTGAAAAGGAAAGCACGAGACACACTGAGTTGTGCAATCTCTATCATAAGGTTATGCAACGTGTCGTTGTTCTGACAATACAAACACTCTTTCGGATCACTTTTCATGATATATTCTTTTTAATTAATAATTGGTATACATTGTTCTTTTCGCCAACCACCCAAACCACGTCGCCCTCTTCAAAAGGTGCGTTCACGTCCGGAGTCATCAGTACTTCTTTCTCCCGTTCGATACCGGCTATCAGGCAATGATATTTCTCGCGTATACCCGATTGCCGCAAGGTCTTGCCCAGAAACACTGAATCGGCATCGATTCTGAACTGTTTCAAGGTCATTTCACTGCTCTCGAACACATCCGAATCGATATACGAACCGCTGGACATGGCTTCGCTGAACTGATTCAACTGCTCGTCGGTACCGATTACCTGAATCATATCGTGCGGAAACAGACGAACGCTTCCGCCCGGTATATTGATGCGCCGCTTGCCTCGCAAGATAGAAACCACATGAACGCCATACTTACGCCCCAAGTCAAGCTCCATCAATGTACGGCCTGCCCAAAGAGACTCTCCGGGAATCTCCAGATCGGTAAGATGCAAATCGCGCGAGAGCAGGTGACCGGCATATTCGGGCTTCTTCTCTCCCATATACTCTGCCCGTTGGTCGCGCGAACGCAGGTTCTGAAAGAATTTGCGTTCGATCAGTATCGACTGTTTCTTCAAACGGCGCGAAAGCACCATCAGTACCACTGCCAGAACAGCCGCACCGATCATTAAACCGATAGAAGCCTTAAACAACCGAGCGATGATGAACATCACAAACAGCACACAAATTACCACACGAAGCAGGATAGTAGATGCCAATGGACCGCGGTTGACCCGGTTATCGTTCCACAAAGTCATGAACTCGACCGAGTGATTCTTCTTCACCATAATGGCGCGCAAAAAGGGCGATATGCACAAGATGGTGAAGAAAGCAGCCAGCAAGCTGCCCCAGATACCGGGCAGGTTCTCTTTAAAGAAAGGAACCACGAAGCGGAACGAAAGCACAATAACCGAGATACTGATGATCGAATACACCACCACAATGCGTATCATCGCCAAGAGCAGTTTGCGCCAGAGGCTTTCATTGTTGACCGTCTCCGTACCGGACGAGTAGCGTGCCAGAAATCGCTTCCAAGAACGTGGCAGCCGGCTATCGACAAAGTTGTAGGCAGGTTCGGATATACGGATCATATAGGGGGTGATGAAGGTCGTTATCACCGAAACGGCTACTACGATGGGGTACAGAAAATCGCTCGTTACGTGGAGCGACACACCCAAAGCGGCAATGATAAAGGCAAACTCGCCAATCTGTGTCAAACTGAAACCGCACTGCATGGCCGTCTTCAGCGGTTGCCCCGATAGCAGCACACCGAAAGTGCCGAAGACGGACTGCCCCAGAATAACCACCAATGTTACTACCCCGATAGGCAAGGCGTATTCGGCAATCATGTGCGGATTGACCATCATACCCACCGAAACGAAGAAGATGGCTCCGAAGAGATTCTTGACGGGTTTCACCAACCGGTCGATGGATTCGGCTTCGATCGTTTCGGCCAGAATGGAGCCCATCACAAAGGCTCCGAAAGCGGGCGAGAAACCGGCATGCGAAGCCATCATCACCATACCGAAACAGAGAGCCAGCGAAACGATAAGCAGCGTCTCTTCGCTCATGAGCTTCCGACAGCGTTTCAGCAATTCGGGAATCAGATAAATACCCACCACGAACCACAGAATGAGGAAGAAAAGCAACTTGCCGATACTTTCGAGCATCTCGCTACCTTCGAAGTTTTTGCTCAACGCCATGGTCGAGAGCATTACCATCAATACAATGGCCAGTATGTCTTCGAGAATCAAAACACTGAGTACCAATCCGGTAAATTTTTTCTTGCGCAACCCCAAATCGTCAAACGCTTTATAGATGATCGTGGTTGATGACATGGCAATCATCCCGCCCAGAAAGAGGCAATCCATGCGCTGCCACCCAAAACTCATGCCCACACCGATGCCAAGCAAAGTCATACAGAAGATAATGGTACAAGCAGCAATCACTGCCGTGCCGCCCACCTTGACTATCTTTTTGAAACTAAACTCAAGCCCCAGTGCAAAGAGAAGAAAGATCACACCAATATCTGCCCACGTCTGAACATTGGCAGTGTCTATTACCGAAGGGGTAAAAGGCACGTGATGGCCTGTTAGAAAACCGGCAACGATATAACCTAAAACGAGCGGTTGCTTGAGCTTCTTAAACACAAGCGTCATGACGCCAGCGGAGAGCAGAATCAAAGCAAGGTCGGCAATCAATGTAGGTAAGTGTGACATGTGATAGTACTTTTTTCTCCACAAAAGTAAACGAATTCTCTTAAACAACGAACAAAAACGAAAAAAGATGTAGATATGATAAATAAAACAGAACACCCGGGTGAAGGAAAGACCTACACCCGGGTGCATTACTGAAGTATGTATCTTTACAGGTCGCTCTACTTCCTGAAAGGAGTCTTCACCACCACCGCTTTGAGTTTACGTCCGCGCATATCAATGTAGATTTCGGTGCCTACTTTGCTATACTCGGGCTTTACGTAGCCCATACCGATTCCGATTTTGCGGGTAGGCGACATCGTGCCCGAAGTAACCACACCCATCACATCGCCCGCTTCGGTCACCAGCTCATAGCCATGACGGGGGATGCCGCGATCGACCATCTCAAAGCCCACCAACTTGCGCACCGTTCCTTCGATCTTCTGTTTTTCGAGCAGGGCGCGGTTGGTAAAGTTTTTGCCTTCCACAAACTTGGTGATCCACCCCAAGCCGGCTTCAATGGGCGAGGTAGTATCGTCGAGATCGTTGCCGTAAAGGCAGAACCCCATTTCGAGCCGAAGCGTATCGCGAGCTCCCAAACCGATGGGTTTGATGCCGAACTCTTCGCCCGCTTCGAATACCGCCTGCCATATCTTGTCGGCAGCCTCGGGGTAGAAGTACAGTTCGAACCCTCCGGCTCCGGTATAGCCCGTATTGGAGATAATCACGTTCTTCTCGTCGGCAAACTCGCCTACCTTAAAGGTATAGTAAGGAATGTCGGAAAGGTTGATAGCGGTGAGCTTCTGCAAAGCAAAAATCGCTTTGGGACCCTGCACGGCGAGTTGTGCCATGTGGTCGGACGCGTTTTCGAGCTCTGCGCCTACCTTATTGTGTGCTACGCACCAGTTCCAGTCTTTCTCGATGTTCGAGGCGTTGACCACGAGCAGGTACTTCTGCGGTTCGTATTGATACACGAGCAGGTCGTCTACAATACCGCCGTCTTCGTTGGGGAAGCAGGTGTACTGCACCTTGCCGGGCTCAAGCGCAGCCACGTTGTTCGAGGTAACCTGCTGCAAAAAGGCGAGTGCGTTGGGGCCTTTTACCCAAAATTCGCCCATGTGCGATACATCGAACACACCTACGGCATTGCAAACCGTGAGGTGTTCGTCGATGATACCATTATATTCAATGGGCATGTTGTAGCCTGCAAATTCGTGCATCTTCGCACCCAGTGCGATATGCTTCTCGGTAAATGGGGTGGTTTTCATTGGTGTTTAAGTATTTAAAATTACAAATTGGTGTTTACTATGCTTGCTCGGCAACCAGTTGGGCTATTTTTACAATCACCTTCATGGCCTTTTCCATGTTCTGAACGGGTACAAACTCGTAGCGTCCGTGAAAGTTCAAACCACCCGCAAAGATATTGGGGCAGGGCAATCCCTTGAACGAGAGTTGCGCACCATCGGTTCCGCCACGAATGGGGCGCACGTTGGGCTTCACACCTACCGCTTCCATCGCAACAAAGGCGGTATCGATGATGTGCATCACCGGCTCTATCTTCTCGCGCATGTTGTAGTACTGATCGTGTAGCTCGAGAGTAGCCGTTCCGCTGCCGAACTCGGTGTTGATCTGATTGACCAAACGCTCGATCTCCTGCTTGCGGGCCTCGAACTTTTCGCGGTCATGGTCGCGAACGATATACGTGAGGCTCGTTTGCTCCACATCGCCATGCGTGGCAATGAGGTGATAGAAACCTTCGTATCCCGAGGTGCGTTCGGGCACTTCGGCAGCAGGCAGCAGACTGATGAAGCGGTTGGCTACGCTGATGGAGTTGATCATCTTATTCTTGGCATAGCCGGGGTGCACGTTGCGTCCTTTGAACGTGATCTTGGCCGCGGCAGCATTGAAGTTCTCGTACTCCAACTCTCCCACTTCGCCGCCGTCCATGGTGTAAGCCCATTGGCAGCCAAACTTCTCAACGTCGAACTTATGGGCACCTTCGCCAATCTCCTCGTCGGGGTTGAAGCCGATGCGGATCTTGCCGTGCTTCACCTCGGGATGCTCCTTGAGGTAGGCAATGGCACTGACGATTTCGGCAATACCCGCCTTGTCGTCGGCTCCCAGAAGGGTTTTGCCGTTGGTCACGATCAGGTCTTCGCCTTTGTGGTCGAGCAGTTCGGGAAATTGTGCGGGCGAGAGTATCACCTTATCTTCGGCACAGAGAACGATGTCCGAACCGTCGTAGTTGGCTACGATGCGGGGGCTGACGTCCTTTCCGGTCATATCCGGACTGGTATCGAGGTGCGAGATGAAGCCGATCACGGGCACTTCTTTGTCCGTATTGGCAGGCAGCGTGGCAAAGAGATAGCCATGCTCGTCGAGCGTAATCTCTTCAAGACCCAACGTTTCGAGTTCGGTCTTGAGGTATTGGGCAAAGACCATCTGCCCGGGAGTACTGGGGGTAAGCCGTGTACTGTCGTCGGACTGGGTATCAAAGCTTACGTACTTTAAAAAGCGTTCTACTAAAGTCATATTATTTACGATTTAACGATTTACGATTGGCAACGAGAGTTGCATAGGCCGTAAAGGTAGAAAAAGAGCCGTGAACTGCCAAGCAAATTCACGGCTCTTTTTTTAGTATGGAGGATATTCCTTTCGTCTGTTTCGCAGCAAGCTTACTACCCCGACAGGGTATTGCTCCCGAGATTGTAGTTTTTTGCCTAGGAGGTAATTGCTTTCTCACCTAGGTGAGAATATATTCTCACATGGGTGAGACGAAGTTCTCACCTATATGATACGATCGTCTCACCCGAGTGAGAATACTATTTTGTACGCTTATAAGTTACATAATAACAGGCAGAAAAACAAGCAATGCCGTGCTATTGACGGGGCAATAGACACGGCATTGGTCGTTATAAGCGGTTGCTTCCGTCGTTACAAGTCGCTATTTCAGCAATTAGAAGTGACTGCTTCCGTCGAAACAGTGCGTACACACCTTGCATTTGGGCAGACCGATGGCCTCAACCAGCGTCTCAACCGTATTGAACTGCAAGGACGAGAGGCTGAAACGTTCGGCAATGATACCGACCATCTTCTCGTACTCGGGCGTACCGGCGGTGGCATATTGTTCAAGCTTCGCATTCTCATCGCCCTCCAACTCCTGAATGATGCGGCGGGTAATGAGCTCCAGCGTGCTCTTGGAAGAGGTAAAGCCGATGAACGGACAGCTATAAATAAGCGGCGGACAGGCGATGCGCATGTGTACCTCTTTGGCTCCGCAATCGTACAGCACCTTTACATTGTCGCGCAATTGCGTGCCGCGTACGATGGAGTCGTCGCAAAACAAGATGCGTTTATCAGCCAGCATGGCGCGGTTGGGTATGAGTTTCATCTTGGCTACAAGCGACCGCATCTCCTGATCGCTCGGTGTGAAGCTGCGCGGCCAGGTGGGCGTATATTTGGCGATGGCGCGATGATAAGGCACGCCCTTGCCCTCGGCATATCCGAGTGCCATGCCTACGCCCGAGTCGGGGATGCCACAGGCACAATCGACCTCGGAGGTATCTTTCTGCCCCATCTTCATGCCGCTGGCAAAGCGCACTTCTTCTACATTGCGTCCTTCGTAGCAAGAGGTGGGGAAACCATAGTATACCCACAGGAACGAACAAATCTGCATCCCTTCGTTGGGCTTGCGAAGTTGCTCCATACTGTCGGCACGCAGCCTGATAATCTCGCCCGGTCCGAGGTATTTCTCTATCTCATAGTCGAGGTTGGGAAAGCTGCTCGACTCGCTGGTGGCAGCATACGCTCCGTCTTTCTTGCCGATAACGATAGGCGTGCGCCCCCATTGGTCGCGGGCGGCAATGATGCCATCGTCGGTAAGGATGAGCATCGAGCACGAGCCTTTGATGTGTTTGTATACATTTTCGATACCATCGACAAACGTTTTTCCTTGAATGATGAGCAGGGCGATAAGTTCGGTCTGGTTGGTGGTGCTCGAACTGAATTCGGCGAAGTGCATGTTTTGGGAGAGTAACTGTTGTTCCAACTCTTCGATGTTGGATATTTTGGCAACCGTAACAATGGCGAAGCGGCCGAGGTGGGAATTAATGATAATCGGTTGTGCGTCTGTATCGCTGATGATGCCTATACCGGCATTTCCTTTAAACTTTTCCAGGTCTGCTTCAAACTTGGTTCGGAAGTATGAACTCTCCAGATTGTGGATGGAGCGAATAAATCCGTGCTCTTCACTGTAGGTGGCAAGCCCCCCTCGTTTGGTTCCTAAATGTGAATTGTAGTCTGTACCGTAGAATAAATCGATTGCGCAACTCACCCGCGAAACCGTTCCAAAAAAACCTCCCATGTTGTGTTCTTTAAATGTTATTGTTTTAAAAGATGACCGCAAAAGTACAACAAATAGGTGATATAAAAAAGCACTCTGCACAGTTTCCCATGCAGAGTCCGAACACTATTTTATAAAATGTTTAATTAAGCAAAATGCTTTTTATTTCCATTTCTTCAACGCTTTGATATCGGCAGGTGTTGCCTCTATCAGGCTCAGGGCGAAACCGCCGCTACGTGCCAGCTGTGCCGATATCTTGGTTTTGGAAGTGACCAATCCTTTCGTTATCTGATAGGAAGTAGGATTTTTCTCGTAATCGGCATCCTTTCCGTCGGCATAGAGCGTGGCTACATACTGCTTGCCCGGGTCGAGGAAGTTGAGCGTAAAGGTAGAGCGACGCGGGTTTTCGTCGGTGATACCGCCTACGAACCAATTGTTCGTACCTTTGGCCTTGCGAGCTACGGTGATATAGTCGCCCGGTTCTGCTTCGAGGTATTGGCTATCGTCCCAGTCAACGGCTACATCTTTAATGAATTGGAAGGCATCCATATAGCGTTCGTAGCTTTCGGGCAGGTCGGCCGCCATCTGCAAGGGACTGTACATAGTCAAGTATAGTGCCAACTGCTTAGCAAGGGTAGTATGTACGAAACTATGCTCGCCCGGAAGGAAGGATAGCTGCGTATCGAAGATACCCGGTGTGTAGTCCATCGGACCACCAATCAGACGGGTAAAGGGCAACAGTGTGGTATGGAAGGGTTTGCTTCCACCAAAAGCCTCGTACTCAGTACCGCGAGCGGACTCGTTGCCGATAAGGTTGGGATAGGTACGGCACAATCCGGTGGGGCGAACGGCTTCGTGTGCATTGACACACACCTTATAATCGGCTGCTTTCTGAATGGCATACAGGTAGTGGTTGTTCATCCATTGTCCGTAGTGGTGTTCGCCACGCGGAATGATATCGCCTACGTAACCGCTCTTCACGGCATTGTAGCCATTGTCTACCATGAACTGATAGGCTTTGTCCATGTGGCGCTCGTAGTTGCGTACCGAACCGGAGGTTTCGTGGTGCATCATCAGCTTCACCCCTTTGCTGGCGGCGTAGGCATTGAGCATCTTCACATCAAAGTCGGGATACGGGGTTACGAAGTCGAACACATAGTCCTTGGATTTGCCAAACCAGTCTTCCCATCCTTCGTTCCATCCCTCTACCAATACTTGGTCGAAGCCATGCTCGGCGGCAAAGTCGATGTGGCGCTTTACGTTTTCGTTGGTAGCACCGTGCTTGCCGTTGGGCTTGGTTTTGGTATAATCGGTTGTACCGAGTTTTACCGAAGGCAACTCATCGGTATAAGCCCAAGAGCTCTTTCCGGTAATCATCTCCCACCACACACCGATGTACTTAACCGGCTTGATCCACGATACATCTTCGTAAGCGCAAGGCTCGTTGAGGTTCAGAGTGAGCTTAGATGAAAGGATATCACGTGCATCGTCGCTCACGATAACGGTACGCCAAGGCGACTGGCAGGGTGCTTGCATATAGCCCTTATCGCCCACGGCATCGGGGGTTAACCACGACTCGAACACGAAGTTCTTATCATCGAGATTGAGGTTCATACAAGAGTAGTCCACCAACGCGGCTTCGTGCAGGTTGATGTAAAGCCCATCGGCTGTTTTCATCTGCAACGAGGTTTGCACACCGGTAGGCGAAAACGAGGTTTGCGACGCATTCTCGGTAACGGCCGCAGGCATCAAGCCTCTGATTTCGGATAGCTTCGATTGGGTATAGTCGTATTCCTGCGTATCGTAATCGCCCGGAATCCAGAATGCCGTATGGTCGCCTGCCATGGCAAACTGCGAATGTTCTTCTTTAATAACGAAGTAGTTCAGGTTCTTCTGCAACGGAAACTCGTAGCGGAAGCCCAACCCGTCGTTGTATAACCGGAAACGGATGATGATGTGGCGGTCTTGTGCCTTCTGGTCGAGCGTTACGGCCAGTTCATTGTAGTGGTTGCGAATGCTCTTCACCTCGCCCCATACAGGCGACCAGGTTTCGTCAAAACTGGCTGTTTGGCTATCGGCCAGCGTAAAGCCGCTCATCAGTCCGGGATCATTCTTTAGCTCCAATCCCAGTTTGGAGGGTTTAATTACTTCCTTGCCTTTGTAGGTAAGTTCGTAGGTAGGTTCGCCTTGCGGGCCAACCGAGAAGTTAAGCTTCAAAAGTCCGTTGGGCGAGGTAATGCTCTGCGCCATTGCCACCGTACTTACCAAGAAGGAAAGTAAGAAGCAAACCAGTGTTGAAGTAAGTGTTTTGAGGTTCTTCATGATAAACTAAAATGAGTTTTTAAATTCGTAGGGCAAAGATAACGTAGAAACGGTGAGAAGCCGCATACATATAAGCCGAATACAAAAGATTGTTCGGAAAACGTTTGCATAAGCCTCTTTGTCTTGTACCACGTTAGCTTTAACATCCAAAAGTACGAAAATTCCACAGAAACAGCTACCTTTGCCATAGTTAAACATATCGTTAAACATCTAAAAAGAATGAAAGAGCTGGTTTATATATTTATAGGTGGCGGTGCGGGCAGTGTTTTGCGCTATTTGGCACAGATAGCCGTCAATGAGCGAATTGCCCCCTTTGCTTTTCCTTTCTCTTGGGGAACGTTTACCGTCAACGTTGCCGGTAGCTTACTCATCGGCCTTTTCTATTCGTTGTCCGAACACTTTCAGCTATCGATGGAGGCCCGCCTGTTTCTTACGGCCGGCTTGTGTGGAGGGTTTACCACCTTCTCGACCTTCTCGAACGATGCACTCAGTATGCTCGAAGGCGGTTTTTACGGAACCTTCGCGCTCTACGTTTGCCTGAGTATCGTACTGGGCATCGGCGCAGTACTGCTGGGCGGATACATCGGTAAACTCATAGCTTAACTCCTGCAACTACAATGAAACTACCTAAGCATAAAAAGAACACGCCGGTTCGTGTGGCTCCCCCTTCGATGGAGGCGCAAAGCAACAGCGAACAATCGTTGAAAGAGTGGCTCGAAAGAGAGGAGACGGTGGCCGACCTACACTTTACCAAACAGGCCGAGGAGTACATCAACTTTCCCTATCGAACGATTAAGAACTGCACGTTCACCGGCAGCACCTTCACCGAGTGCCAGTTCAAAGCGTTGCAGCTCTCCGATGTTCGTTTCGAGAACTGCGACTTATCAAACATCTCTCTTGCCGAGAGTTCGCTCTACCGCGTGGAGTTTGTTTCGTGCAAGCTGGTAGGCACCAATCTGGGCGAAACCACGCTCAATCATGTATCCATGCTAGATTGTAACGGCATATACATCAACCTGTCGATGAGTAAAATGAATCAAGTCTCTTTCCGGTCGTGCGACTTCCGCAACGGGAGCTTCAACGACGCCAAGCTCACCGCGGTCGAACTGCCCGACAATTTGCTCATCGAAGCCGACTTCTCACATACCTCCCTGCGAGGTATCGATCTGCGCACTTCGCGCATCAATGGCATCATCCTTACGTTGGCCGATTTGCGCGGTGCCACCGTCAATTCCCTGCAAGCCATGGATTTGCTGCCGCTGCTGGGTGTAGTCATTGAGGATTAATTAACCTTCGGTAGGGCAACAAATCGGGTCTCTTCTTTGTTATCTTATATAAAGCGAATCAATATATAAGGAATTTGCAATTTACTTAACATAACAAAGAAGATAATGAAAATAGAAAAAATTTTAGGGAGAGAGATTCTCGATTCGAGAGGTAACCCCACAGTCGAAGTTGATGTTATTTTGGAATCGGGTATTATGGGTCGTGCCTCCGTACCATCGGGAGCATCGACAGGCGAACACGAAGCGCTCGAATTGCGCGACGGCGACAAACATCGTTATCTCGGCAAAGGTGTACTGAAAGCTGTCGAAAACGTGAACAAGATCATTGCACCACACTTGGTAGGCATGTCGGCACTCGACCAAATGGGTGTGGACTACATGATGTTGGCACTCGACGGCACAAAAACAAAATCAAAACTGGGTGCTAATGCCATCTTGGGCGTATCGTTGGCAGTAGCCAAAGCAGCAGCCAGCTACCTGGATCTCCCACTCTATCGCTACATCGGTGGAACAAATACCTATGTACTGCCGGTACCGATGATGAATATCATCAACGGTGGCTCGCACAGTGACGCTCCCATTGCTTTTCAAGAATTTATGATTCGTCCGGTAGGTGCTCACTCCTTCCGTGAAGGCTTGCGGATGGGTGCCGAGGTATTTCATGCATTGAAAAAGGTATTGAAAGACCGTGGCCTCAGCACAGCCGTAGGAGACGAAGGAGGTTTTGCTCCGAAACTGGAAGGTACGGAAGATGCCATCAACTCGATTCTCGAAGCAATCAAAGCAGCCGGATACCAACCGGGCAAGGATGTAACCATAGCCATGGACTGCGCTGCTTCCGAATTCTATCGCAACGGTGTGTATGACTATAGCAAGTTTGAAGGCGCTCATGGCAAGAAACGTACCAGCGACGAACAGATCGATTACCTGGAGGAGCTGCTAAACAAATTCCCCATCGACTCTATCGAAGACGGTATGAACGAAAACGACTGGGAGGGCTGGAAGAAGCTGACCGAACGTATCGGACACCGCTGTCAGTTGGTAGGCGACGACTTGTTTGTGACCAACGTCGACTTCCTATCGAAAGGTATTGCTGAGGGTTGTGCCAACTCCATTCTAATCAAAGTAAACCAGATCGGCTCACTAACCGAAACGCTGAATACCATCGAAATGGCTCACCGTCATGGATACACCACCGTTACTTCGCACCGCTCGGGCGAAACGGAAGATGCCACCATCGCAGATATCGCTGTGGCTACGAATAGCGGACAGATTAAGACCGGATCGTTGAGTCGCTCGGATCGTATGGCTAAGTACAACCAATTGCTCCGCATCGAGGAAGAGCTGGGCGAACGGGCTGTATATGGATACAAACGGATTGGGAAATAAAAACGAATAAACGTTGAAAAAAACTGAGAGGGGTAAATCATTGCGGTCTACCTCTCTTTGCTTGAATAGCAGCAAACGTCTGGCTAAATTAATAGAGATCATCAAGCAGCAAGGAATATAAACGGCGGACAGGCCAACAATGCCCTGCACGGCACACAAAAAAAGCATCTCGATTAAATCGAGATGCTTTTCCAACGCTTGATTGTTTTTGAGCCTCTTGTCGGATTCGAACCAACGACCCCGAGATTACAAATCACGTGCTCTGGCCAGCTGAGCTAAAGAGGCGGGGTGGGTAAGCTTACTATATCGCGCCGCTACAACCAACTACCTTTGCTGCGATCAAGCCCTGGAGGATTTGAAGGGAGCTGGCCGTATAGGACTTACCCGTTTTGCGATTGCAAAGGTACGCCTTTTTCCCGAATATGCAATACCCTTGCGTGTTTTTTTCTACACTAAAAAAGTAAACATTTCACGTTCAATTACTTAATGTTGAAAAAAAAATCAAATTAATACGTACAGTGAGCTTTATTAACTTTAACAGCCTTATTTTCCTCTTCAACCAATATTATTTGTACCTTTGTGCACTATTTATACTACTAAGATGACAGAAAGCAGAAGTTCTTTACAGAAGTATGCCATGCACTTTGGCACCTATATGGGAATTTATTGGATTCTCAAATTCATTCTCTTCCCAATCGGGCTAACCATCCCCTTTATTCTATTCCTTTTTGTTGGGCTAACACTAGGAGTACCATTCATGGGATATTATTATGTACGTATGTATCGCAATAAGGTTTGCGGAGGATACATCAGCTTTATGCAAGCCTGGATCTTTACTATATTTATGTATCTGTTTGCCGCTTTACTAGCCGCTTTGGCACATTATGTATACTTCCGCTACATCGACAATGGATTTGTGGCAGACACCTATCTGAAACTATTAAACAACGCGTCGGGCTCACAATCAGCCGGCATGCAACCTTATATGGAGCAAATAGAAAAGATGATCGAACTCATCAGCTCAATGACTCCTATCGACATCACCTTACAGCTCTTGTCGCAAAATGTGTTCTATGGAACCATACTGGCCATCCCCACTGCTCTATTCGTCATGAAACGCAACCGGATGTCGATCAACCCGAATGCATAATAACTAACTATATAACTCATAAATAGCCACCATGGATATATCTGTAGTCGTTCCTTTATTTAACGAAGAAGAATCAATTCCCGAATTATATGCCTGGATTGAGCGGGTGATGAAAGCCAACCATTTCAGTTTTGAAGTTATTTTCGTAAACGATGGCAGCACAGACCGCTCCTGGGAAATTATTCAAGACCTTCAATCGCGTGCCGGAAGAGTCGTTAAAGGGATTAAATTTAGACGCAACTATGGCAAATCGCCCGCTTTATTCTGCGGATTCGAACAAGCCGAGGGCGATGTTGTGATTACAATGGATGCCGACTTACAAGACAGCCCTGACGAAATACCCGAACTGTATCGAATGATTACTCAAGACGGATACGATCTGGTTTCGGGATGGAAACAAAAAAGATATGACCCGTTGTCTAAAACCCTTCCTACCAAATTATTCAACGCTACCGCGCGCAAGGTGTCGGGCATTCATAATCTGCACGACTTTAACTGCGGACTGAAAGCCTATCGCAAAGCTGTGGTGAAGAACATTGAGGTTTATGGAGAGATGCATCGCTACATCCCCTATCTGGCCAAAAACGCCGGGTTCAAGAATATCGGTGAGAAGGTAGTACATCATCAGGCACGCAAATTCGGAACCACCAAATTTGGAGGCTGGAACCGCTTCTTCAACGGCTACCTCGATTTAATATCGCTTTGGTTCTTATCCAAATTCGGAGTCAAACCAATGCACTTCTTCGGTTTGCTGGGCTCTTTAATGTTCATATTGGGTTTTATCGCCGTAGTGATTGTAGGCGGTCATAAACTCTATTATATGTTTCAGGACATGCCTTATCGTCTGGTCACAGATTCTCCTTATTTTTACCTGGCGCTTACTTCCATGATTATAGGTACTCAATTGTTTCTGGCAGGCTTTTTGGGCGAACTTATTTCGCGCAATGCTCCCGAACGTAATAATTACCTGATCGAGGAGAAAATATAAAAACAACCTGTAAGTGATGAATATAATATGAAAATTTTAATTCGATTCTTTCTGATACTGCTTATCGCCTGTTCTGCAGCCGGTATTAGTACTTCTTGCTCGGACGACAACAACTGTTCGATGGGCGGACGCGATATGATAAACGGTTCGCTATTCAGCATCGAGCCGGTAGACAAGAAGGTAGTCAACGACACACTCGACTCCTTGACTGTAACTGCTCTTGGAACAGATTCTATTATTATCAACAACCAGAAAAAGGTGCATGCTCTCTCCCTTCCGTTGCGATTTACCGAAGAAGTAACCGTATTGTTGTTTCACTACGACTATAAACGCCGTCCCGACTATGTCGATACAGTGTATGTGGAACATAAAAATACTCCCTACTTTCAATCAATGGAGTGTGGCTACACCATGAAGCAAGCCATACAACACATCCGGGTAGGAAATGGAAAGGTGAAAGGAACTGTGAGAATGGACTCTATTAAAATAATCAACCCTAATGCCAATATCAATGGGACACAGAATCTTAAGATGTTCTTCCGCTTCCGCGATCGTACTGTCAATTAGCCTGTTTCTCCTTTCCTCGATTGTCTTTCCGGCAGCGGCACAAACCTCGCGTCCAACCCAAGTACCGAAAAGAGATCAGAAAAAGTATAAGAAAGAAGAGGCAAAACCCGATACGATTCCACTGTTCTATGGTGCATACGTGGGTGTTGACATATTCGGCATAGGAAGCAACCTTTTCGGAAGTGACTTTATAAGTTCGGAGATCAGCTTGGTAGCCAATTTGAAAAACAAATTCCTACCGACACTGGAATTGGGATATGGCAGCACCGATGCGTGGAATGAAACAGGCATCCATTACAAAAGCAGTGCCCCTTACTTTCGTATCGGAGCAGATTATAACACCATGTCGAAGAAGAAGGATAAAAGTAGCTATCTCTTCGTTGGGCTCCGTTATGGTATGAGCAGCTTTAAATACAACGTTAACAGCTTGCCGATGGACGACCCTATTTGGGGTGATGCTGTTCAAAACCCCAGTCTCGAAGATGGCATTTGGGGAGGTGCAAGTGTACCTTTCAATCAGAACAGCCTGAAAGCTACCGTACAGTGGTTCGAGTTAGTAGCAGGAGTCAAAGTAAAGGTTTATAAGAATTTCAATATGGGATGGGCCATCCGAATGAAATACAAAATATCTGCATCGATGAGCGAATATGCCGATCCATGGTATGTGCCGGGGTTTGGCAAATATAAGTCAAACAATATCGGCGTTACCTACTCCCTGATATATACATTACCTATTAAAGCAAAATGACAGGATTCGAAATTTGGCTGATCGCCATAGGTCTGGCAATGGACTGCTTTGCAGTTTCAATTGCCAGCGGTATTATTTTAAAACGTATTCAATGGCGTCCCATACTGATAATGGCTTTTTTCTTTGGCCTCTTTCAAGCATTGATGCCACTCATCGGATGGCTTTGCGCCAACACCTTTAGCCATTTGATCGAAAACGTCGATCACTGGATTGCCTTCGGTATCCTGAGTTTCCTTGGCGGACGAATGATTATCGAATCATTCAAGCATGAAGATGACCGGAAGGAATTAAACCCGACAAGTCTAAAAGTAGTACTTACATTGGCTATTGCAACAAGTATAGATGCATTGGCAGTGGGCATCTCTTTTGCCTTTATGGGTATCAAAGACCTAACGGGCATTCTTAGTTCTATCTCCGTTATCGGAGTGGTTTCGTTTGCGCTATCGGTTATCGGGTTGCTATTGGGCATTAAATGTCATTGCAGTCAGGCACGCAAACTACATGCCGAGCTGTGGGGAGGCATCATTTTGGTGCTTATCGGAATAAAAATATTGGTGGAACATCTCATCTCTTAATAATTATAATGGAAAGAAAAGCAAAAAAGAGCTTTTTAGCTCTCGGTGTGCTACTACTGGCAACGATCTGGATATTGGCTCGACGCAACGAAGTTCCTTATCATAGCATCAATGGACTGGTTTTCGGCACGGTCTACAACATCACTTATCAGTACGATGGTGACTTGAAAGCCGAAATAGAGGCAGAACTGAAACGGTTCGACGGCTCGCTCTCTCCTTTCAACGACACCTCGGTAATCAGTCGCATCAACCGAAATGAAGAGATCGTTGCAGACAGCTTCTTCACGAAATGCTTCGATCGCTCGATGGAAGTCTCGAAAGAGACCCAAGGAGCCTTCGATATCACTATTGCACCATTGGCAAATGCGTGGGGATTTGGTTTCAAGCAAGGTGCATTTCCCGACTCGGCAACGATCGATAGTTTACTCGAAATTACCGGCTATCAAAAAGTAAAGTTGGAGAACGGAAGGATTATTAAACAAGATCCACGCATCATGCTTAGTTGTAGCGCCATAGCCAAAGGATATTCGGTCGACGTAGTAGCCAACTACCTAAACAGCAAAGGCATAAAAAACTACATGGTCGATATTGGCGGAGAGATTGTAGCCAAGGGTAGAAATCCCAAAAACAACTTATGGCGCATCGGTATCAATAAGCCGATAGACGATTCGCTCTCGGTAAACCAAGAGATACAAACCATTTTGGCACTGACCGATGTGGGGTTGGCTACTTCGGGCAACTATCGTAATTTCTATTATAAAGATGGAAAGAAATATGCGCATACCATCGATCCGCGTACAGGATATCCGGTGCAACACAATATCCTGTCGGCCACTGTGGTAGCCGAAGATTGCATGACTGCCGATGCACTTGCTACCGCCTTTATGGTAATGGGACTGGAAAAAGCCGAAGCCTTTGCCAATGCCCACCCTACAATCGATGCCTGCTTCATCTATAGTGACGAAAAAGGAACCCCACAAATGTTCTTTACTGAAGGTATGAAAAAATACATGGCCAAATAGCTTTGACCATCGTCATCAGCCTTCAGTCACACACTTTAGGGCTTTAAAAAGACAAAGTAAACAGCAGCTACCAAGCAGACAAAAGCGGCTAGGTGATTCCAATGCAGAGATTCGCCTTTAAAGTAAACGGAAGAAAAGAGAACGAAAACGAATAGAGTAATCACTTCTTGAATAACCTTAAGCTGCATTAGCGAGAATGGGCCTCCATTCCCGCTAAAACCAATGCGATTGGCAGGTATCTGAGCACAATACTCAAAGAGGGCAATACCCCATGAGAATAGAATAACAGCCAAAAGCGGCCAGTTGCTGATTGCTTTTGTTTCTTGAAGTTTAAGATGCCCATACCAGGCAAAAGTCATAAAGACATTAGATACAATCAGCAATAAAATAGAGTAAACACCACTCATATCATTTTATAATTTACGTTCAATCAATTTTGTCGGGCAATAACTCTTCTTGCACATGGGTCATGCTGCCCCACATGCTATATCGGGCTTCGGGGTTCAATGCTTCTAACTGACGCAGAATACTCTTCATATCACTCCGGCTCGATTGCGATTCGTATGGACAATTCTTAACCTGCTTCCGATAACCTCGATACGCAGCCAGTTCGATCAAATCGCTCTCATGCACCAGACACATGGGGCGAATGATCGTCATCTCAAACTTATCCATCACCAATTTCGGAGGCATAGTGCTGAATGCTCCCTGATAAGTCATATTCATCAATAAAGTTTCCAAGATATCATCCATGTGATGCCCCAAGGCTATTTTATTACAACCGTGCTCTTTAGCTACCGCAAAGAGAGCTTTCCGGCGATTCCACGAACAAAGAAAACAGGGTGATTTACGGGTATCGGTTGTTGGGTCGAAAGAGGTTTTGTAGACAACGAGTGGCACGCCATACTGTTCGGCATGAGCTTGCAGATAAGCAAGATCACTCTTATAGGGTATATTTTCCATCACCACGTGAACGGCTACGACTGAGAAACGAGGTTTAAATATCTGCGAACGCTTCCCCAGCAACTCAATCAGAGCCAAAGAATCTTTTCCACCCGAAAGACCAATCAGTATCTTATCACCCTCTTCAATCAACCTATAAGATACCACGCCTTTATTGAATCTACGCTCAATACGGCGAATCATTTTTTCTTCTTCTGTAAACTGTGCCATAATTTAAAAATCGGCTACAAAAGTAAGAGAAAAGAATGATTTAAAGAAGAATTAACATAATAGAATAAGAGAAAAAAGGATAATTCCCAATTAATTTGTACTTTTGAACTTCACTAAATAAAACGTATGAAGAAAAAATATATCCTCTTCCTCCTTATCAGTTTCTTCACGATAAGCCTTTCGGCACAAACGCTGGAACAGGCTCGAAACTTATATGCCAATAAAGAATACGAAAAGGCTGCACCCATCTTTGAAAAATATGTCAAATCTCAGCCGACCAATGGAAACTACAATTTATGGTACGGCGTGTGTTGTCTCGAAACAGGACGTCCTGCTGAAGCAGTGAAATATCTAGAAACAGCTGTAAAAAGACGCGTCGCGAGCGGGCAGATTTATCTGGCGCAAGCTTATAATAATGTGTATCGCTACGAGGATGCGATCCAATGCTACGAAGAGTATATTGAAGCACTTAAAAAGAGAAAGCAACCTACCGAAGAGGCAGAAAAGCTGTTAGACAAGAGCAAAGCTGATTTTAGAATGTTCAAAGGAGTCGAAGAAGTATGTGTCATTGACAGCTTTGTTGTAGACAAGGCTTCTTTCCTGCAGACGTATAAAATCAGCGAAGAGTCGGGTAAGCTCTATACCTTCGATGAATATTTCAAAGCGACCGGCAACCACCCTGGTACGGTTTACGAAACAGAATTAGGCAATAAGCTGTACTACAGTGAAACGGGAAAAGATGATTTATTGAATATCTTCTCTAAAAACAAACTGATCGACGAATGGAGCAAAGGAACCTTATTGCCCGAAAACATCAATGCGACGGGCAACACCAACTATCCGTTCGTATTGACCGATGGTATTACGATCTATTATGCGAGTGATGGTGCTGGGTCGATTGGTGGATATGATATTTTCGTTACCCGCTACAACACCAACACCGATACCTATCTGACTCCTGAGAATGTGGGAATGCCTTTTAACTCGCCATTCAATGATTATATGTATGTAATCGACGAGTATAATAATCTGGGATGGTTTGCTTCCGACCGTTATCAGCCCGAAGGAAGTGTGTGTGTCTATGTCTTTATCCCCAATAGTTCGAAGCGGATATATAATTATGAATCGACTCCACACGAACAGATGGTATCGCTGGCACAATTGCGCTCTTTGAAAGATACGTGGAAAGACAAAACAGAAGTACAAGAAGCCTTGCAACGACTCGAAAGTGCGATCAACCATAAACCACAAGAACGGCAGGTGTACGACTTTGTTTTTGTGATAGATGACCAACGCACGTATCATCAATTAAGCGATTTTCGTTCGAAGCAGGCTCAAGAGCAATTCCAGCAATATCAACGCATGGAGAAAGACTTCAAGCAACAGGAAAGTAAACTTGAGCAACAACGCCAAGCCTATACAAAGGGCAATAAAGAAGCAAAAGCAAAACTGACTCCCGGTATTCTTGATTTGGAGAAACGGGTTCGCCAAATGTCGCTGGAACTCGATGAGCAAGCAATCAAGGTGCGCAGCATAGAAAAACAATAAATCAATATAAACTATGGAGATACTGATTATAATCGCATTCATTATTGTAGCAGTGGTATTGCTATTGATTGAACTATTTGTGGTTCCCGGCATCAGTTGGGCAGGAATCTCAGCCCTTGCCTGTATAGTTTACGCCAATATCTATGCATTCATACATTTGGGTGCCCTTGGAGGTTTTATCACGATGGCAGTATCGGCTATCACTTGCATTGGTTCGCTTGTGTTATTCATGCGCTCCAAAACATTGGAACGCCTGGCACTGAAAAAAGACATCACATCGAAGGTAAACAAACAGGCTGAAGAGAGCGTAAAGATAGGCGATAGAGGTTTAACGACCACACGTCTGGCATTGATTGGTTACGCCGATATTGAAGGTAAAATTGTAGAAGTGAAATCAATGGACGGCTTCCTCAGCGAGAAAACACCCATTGTAGTGAGTCGTATCGATGAAGGCACCATTCTTGTAGAGAAACAAAAATAATAATATTCACTTAAATCCAAAAGTAGATTATGAATTTCGACCCTATGTATCTGACTATCTTTTTGATAGCAGGAGGAGTTATCTTTCTAGCTCTGTTTTTTCATTATGTGCCATTTTTTCTTTGGTTATCAGCCAAGGTATCGGGAGTCAACATCTCACTGATACAGCTTTTCTTGATGCGTATTCGTAACGTTCCTCCTTACATCATCGCTCCAGCCATGATCGAAGCACACAAAGCCGGTCTGCGCAATATTACACGAGATGAACTTGAAGCTCACTTCCTGGCAGGAGGACACGTAGAGAAGGTAGTACATGCATTGGTATCGGCCTCTAAAGCAAACATCGAATTATCCTTTCAGATGGCTACAGCTATCGACCTTGCCGGACGTGACGTATTCGAAGCTGTACAGATGTCGGTAAACCCAAAAGTAATTGATACTCCACCGGTAACGGCTGTGGCTAAAGATGGTATTCAATTAATTGCCAAGGCTCGTGTTACCGTTCGCGCCAGCATCAGACAGTTGGTTGGTGGTGCAGGCGAAGACACTATTCTGGCTCGTGTAGGCGAGGGTATTGTCTCTTCGATCGGTTCATCGATAAGCCATAAGTCGGTACTCGAAAATCCGGATTCAATCTCGAAGCTGGTGCTACGTAAAGGACTGGATGCCGGAACTGCCTTCGAAATATTATCTATCGATATCGCTGATATTGATATCGGCAAGAACATCGGCGCCGCGTTACAGATTGATCAGGCCAATGCCGATAAGAATATTGCACAGGCCAAAGCCGAAGAACGACGTGCTATGGCAGTAGCTTACGAACAAGAGATGAAAGCCAAGGCGCAAGAGGCTCGCGCCAATGTAATTCAGGCAGAAGCCGAAGTGCCCAAAGCAATGGCAGAAGCCTTCCGTAGCGGCAACCTGGGTATTATGGATTACTATAAAATGAAAAATATTCAGGCAGATACGTCTATGCGTGAAAATATCGCAAAGCCTTCTACCGGAATATCAACTAAACCACTTAGCGAATAAATGTATGAAAAAAAAGTTTCCTTCATCAGAGCTTATCATTAACGAAGATGGCTCTGTATTCCATTTGCACGTAAAGCCCGAGCAATTGGCAGACAAAGTAATATTAGTAGGCGACCCAGGACGGGTGGCATTGGTTGCTTCGCATTTCGAAACCAAAGAGTGCGAAATAGAAAGTCGTGAGTTTAAAACTGTTACCGGTACATACAAAGATAAACGTATCACGGTTGTATCAACCGGTATCGGGTGTGATAACATCGATATTGTGGTAAATGAGCTTGATGCTCTAGCCAATATTGACTTTAATACACGCGAAGAAAAAATAACTCTTCGCTCACTTGAACTGGTGCGTATCGGTACATGTGGCGGTTTACAAGTCAACACACCGGTTGGTACGTTTGTCTGCTCACAAAAGTCAATTGGCTTTGATGGGCTACTTAATTTCTATGCCGGACGCAACGCAGTCTGCGACTTGGCTTTTGAACGGGCATTTCTCAATCATATGGGATGGTCGGGCAATATGTGTGCACCGGCTCCTTATGTAATTGATGCAGACGAAGCCTTGATTAATCGCATTGCTCAAAATGACATGGTTCGCGGTGTAACCATTGCTGCCGGTGGTTTCTTTGGTCCGCAAGGACGTGAACTGCGCGTTCCGCTTGCCGACCCAAAACAAAATGACAAAATAGAGTCGTTCGAATATAACGGATATAAAATCACCAATTTCGAGATGGAGAGTTCGGCACTCGCCGGATTAGGCAAGTTGATGGGACATAAAGCGATGACTGTGTGTATGGTTATTGCCAACCGCTTAATCAAAGAAGCCAATACCGGTTATAAAAACTCGATTGATACGCTTATTAAAACCGTACTCGACCGTATCTGATGAATACCTTCACCGCCATCGACTTTGAAACAGCTACAGGTGCTATGGAAAGTGCCTGTGCTGTAGGTATTGTTACGTTGACCAACGGAGTGATTACAGATGAGTATTATAGTCTCATTCAACCACCCGAGAATGAGTATTGGCGGTCGAATATACTGATACATGGAATTACCCCGGCTATGACTGAGTCATTACCGGGGTTTCATGCTATATATCCGGAGGTACGAAAGCGACTACAAGGCCGTTTGGTAATTGCACACAACGAACAATTCGACCGCAATGTACTGAAACGTACCATGAGCATGTATGGACTTGACTACGACGAATTACTCCTCCCCGACCGTTGGGAGTGCACGTGTCGTATTTATCGTTCGCTTGGCTATAAGCCAGCCAACCTCAATGCTTGTTGCGAACGAGAAGGCATCGAGCTCAAGCATCACGAAGCCCTTTCGGATGCACGCGCATGTGCACTACTCTATCAAAATTTTCTTGATTATCATCGCCCGGTCAATACCCTATGGTAAAACGTTCATAATGATGGGCAGGCTTTTCCAGCTCATTAATCATCGCCAAGGCATAGTCTTCAACAGAAATATGACTATTGCCAGTCACATCCGTAATCATATCGTCTTTTCCCAAGCGATATCTGCCACTGCGCACACCGTGAGATAAATCAGCAGCAGGCGAAAAGAAAACCCAGTCCACTTCTTTCTCTTTACGCAAAAAATTCAAATAAAATTCAGATAAGGCTTGCACTCCAGGCATAATAGCATCGGGTACTTCGCCCGAATCGACTAAACGAACACCCGGAGCTATAAACAAAGATCCGGCACCACCTACCATTAAGAATCGGTTAACGCCTGCCTTCTTTATTCCATCGATGATGGTCAGATATCCTCCAAGTGTCTCTTCATAAATGTTTGGATTCGACCAACCCGGATTAAAAGCACTGATAACCGTATCAAATCCTTTGCAAACCTCGTAGACCTGATCCACTGATGAAACATCGGCTTTGACTACCTTCAAACGTTCATCAACTCTCTTTATTTTTTCGGGATGACGAACAACTGCCGTCACATGAAATTCTCGGTTTAGTGCCTCATTCAAGATTGCTGATCCAACAAAGCCACTAGCTCCTATTAATACAACCTTTTTCATACTGTAATCCTCTTTAAGCGTTTCTATAATTTGGATACCAATAGGAATAACACCCCATACGCAGAATTGTTGTTGCCCCGAAATAGGCTTCATCCTAAGAATAACTTAGCCTTCACTTCTCTTTTTAAGCAGAGATTTTCTATCTTTGCCTTTCAAATCAAAACAGAGAAGATGAATCAAGACACCATTTGCGCCATAGCCACCGCCCAGGGTGGAGCCATCGGTACCATACGTATTTCGGGTTCCAAAGCCATTGAGATTGCTAACCGCATTTTTGTACCGGCTCGTTCAGGCAAACAACTGAGCGATCAAAAAGCCTACACCCTCACCTTTGGTCGTATTTACGATGGAGCAGAGATAGTGGACGAAGTGCTTGTTAGTCTATTTCGCTCACCCCACTCCTATACAGGTGAAGACAGTGTCGAAATTGCTTGTCATGGTTCCAGCTACATCCTCCAGCAGGTAATGCAATTGCTTATCCGCAATGGCTGTCGCATGGCACAACCGGGTGAGTATACCCAGAGAGCTTTTCTCAATGGGAAGATGGATCTTAGCCAAGCCGAGGCAGTAGCCGATCTGATTGCCTCTTCCTCAGCAGCAACTCATCGATTAGCCATGAGCCAAATGCGTGGTGGATTCAGTAAAGAGCTAACAGATTTACGTACCAAACTACTCAACTTCACCTCCATGATTGAATTAGAACTTGACTTTAGCGAAGAGGATGTTGAGTTTGCCGACCGCGAGGCTCTCCGTCAGTTGGCCAATGGTATCGAAAACGTTATATCTCGCTTGGTACAGTCGTTCAGCGTAGGCAACGCCATCAAGAATGGTGTACCTGTTGCAATTATTGGCGAAACTAATGCCGGAAAATCAACTTTGCTCAATGTATTACTTAATGAAGAGAAAGCCATTGTCAGTGATATCCATGGTACCACACGCGATGTTATTGAAGATACAGTCAATATTGGCGGTGTAACCTTCCGTTTTATTGATACTGCCGGCATTCGCGAAACCGATGATACCATTGAAACATTAGGTATCGAACGTACTTTCCAAAAATTGGATCAGGCCGAAATAGTAATTTGGATGCTCGATGCCGTTGATGGAACTTCGCAAATTTCCCAATTATCAGATAAAATACTTCCCCGCTGCGAGGGTAAACACCTTTTATTGGTATTCAATAAAGCCGATTTGGTAACACCAAGCGAACAAGTTCTCCCTTCACCGTTATTTCCTAATTTCCCGTATTTCCCCGAAGACCGCGTGAATGCCATCTTCATATCGGCCAAACAACGGCAACATACCGAAGACTTACAACAACTGTTGGTTAACGCAGCTCACCTGCCAACCGTTACTCAAAATGATGTGATTGTTACCAATGTGCGCCATTACGAAGCACTGACCCATGCCCTTCAGGC